>ERZ808037.545-NODE-545-length-33418-cov-4.469422_pt1 | contig 33418 bp, 31 predicted proteins | sample MGYA00380190_ERZ808037 | MGnify/ENA primary metagenome ERZ808037 (study PRJEB31490, sample SAMN06133399) | mouse gut metagenome | isolation source: J9 | host: mice | place: China: Chengdu | collected 2015-05 ...
CTGGATTGCAGTATTCTCTTTGCTCCTGCGGATTTTGCCACGGAGTACATTCCATTTAACATTACTTGCGGTACATTACTAAACTATCAAATACTTTTAGCATTTACCAGTGTTATCAGTGTTACAGGTATTACATTAGTCTTATCTGCGGTATGCAAAAATCAAACGGCAGCATTAGTAGCTTCTGCGGCAGTTTATCTATTTCCTGTTATGCTGCCAGTTACCGAAACAAGTTCATTATTCAAAATCATTACGCTATTGCCGCTGTATCATGTACAGTTTGCTTCTCTTATGTCGGTAGATCAAGTAAGTGGTAAGGTACTTTATGCGCTATTGGCTGTACCTGTTGCTTTGATATTCATGGTAATTGGCATTTTGGTTTCCCATAGAGTGTTTGCGAAACATCAGGTTTTATAAACGAATTTATTTATGGAGGTGAACTTTATGGAGCTGTCTTCCTCTGAAATTTTTAGAAGTGAGCGACACGGAACTCTGTATTGTCGTTAAGTATGGATCGAAACATTTGCGGTACTGAAAGGCGCCAATCCGACAAAAAGTAAAATATAATTGACACAAAGACTGCTATATGATACCCTGTTTTTGAAAGGGGGGGGGTAAATGGCAAGGAATATCCCGATCAAAGTAGCACGTGCCGAGAAGGATATGACACAGAAGGAGCTGGCTGAGGCCGTGGGGGTTTCCAGACAGACGATAAATGCGATCGAGCAGGGAGAATACAATCCCACGATCAGGTTGTGCCGTGCCATCTGCCGGGTATTGGGGAAGCGTCTTGACGATCTGTTCTGGGAGGAAGAATGAGAAGGAAGCAGTCAGGGCGCAATAACGCAAAAGCAGGGGATGGTAGTAGGAGGTCATGATGTATGAGAAAAGGAAAGCTGCGAAGGAACAGACTGGATGAGAGGCAGGAGCAGAAGATGTTGCAGATCGAACATAACGGCTGCTGGATCGCCTTCTGGGGATTGGCGATCTCTCTTTTTGTGGGGTGCTGTCTGGGACTGGAATGGAGAAATCTGGTGGGAGAATGGATCGTCTTTATGGGTCTGTCTCTTTACATTGTGATTGCATGCCTGAAGAACGGTATCTGGGACCGGAAGCTGGAACCCACGCCGAAAGTGAATCTGTGCGCCAGCATCATTGCCGGAATCGTCTGCGGGGTACTGCAGTTTGCCAGATCCTACCGGAAATATCAGGCCCTGGCGGGTTCGGCTGCCGCTGGTGTATTTATGCTGGTATTTACTGTCGCAGTCTGTTATGCGGCGGTATCGTTCGTGGCGTTTCTCTATCGCAGGCGGGTGGAGCGGCTTGAGTCGGAGGAGGAAGAGGACGAGGAGGATGAGCAATAGGATCCATCCGGCAGAGCGCATGGCGTGAGAAGCATCCCGGTGCGTCCGCGTCTGCAGCAAAGCGTCAGGAAGTAAAAGAAGAAAGGGAAAGGGGAAGTAAACGTGATCAAAGCGGATCATCTGATAAAAACTTTTGTCAGAAATGAAAAGAAGAACAGGAAAATGGAGATCAATGCCGTTGACGATATCTCATTGACGGTGGAGGAAGGAGAGATCGTGGGCATTTTGGGGCCCAACGGGGCGGGCAAGACCACACTGCTGCGCATGATGTCCAGGCTGATGAAGCCCACCAGCGGACAGGTTAGCATCCGGATGGGAGAGACGGAGATGACGGACGAGATCGAAGTCAAACGGCATATCGGTTATCTGTCCAACAATACGAAGCTCTACGGCAGACTTTCGTCCCGTGAGCTGCTGCAGATGCTGGGCACCATCTACGGCATCCCGGAGCAGACGGTGGAAGAGAGGATCAGGCAGATCAGTGAGGTCCTGTCCATGGATGCTTTTCTGGATAACCGGATCGAGAAGCTCTCGACGGGACAGACGCAGCGGGCTTCCATCGCCAGATGTCTGGTGCATGACCCGCAGGTCTATATCTTCGATGAGCCGACGCTGGGACTGGATATCATCAGCAGCGCGTCTATCATTGATTTCATGAAAAGGGAGAGAGACAGAGGAAAGACAGTGCTCTACTCCACGCATTATATGGAAGAGGCGGAATATCTCTGCGACCGGATCGTGATGATCCATCGGGGGAAGATCATCAGCGAAGGCACGCCGGCGGAATTGAAGGAGCGGACGAAGAAGGACAGCCTGCGGGATGTTTTTTCAGGGCTGATCCTGGAAGAAAGCGGCAGTATACTGCCGGATGCAGCCGACGGCTCATATGAGCAGCCAGGCGGTATAAAAGGAGGGCGTGCATAATGAACACGAAGATTATCAGGACTTTGGTGAAGAAAGAAATGCTGGATGTCTTCCGCGACAAGAAGACCGTGATCATGATGATGGTGGTGCCGGTGATCCTGTACCCGCTGATCTTCATAGGCGCCATGCAGGTGGTAGCCTTCATCTCTTCCAGTATGGAGACGCAGAATTACAGGATTGCGGTGGATGCCGGGGATGACGACGCCTTTTTACATAAGCTGCTGGAACAGGGGGAAGCTGACGAAGAGGAAAATGCATACGAGATCACGATCGTGGATGCGGCTTCCGTTGCGGACTATGAAGCCGCTTTGAATGAGGAGACCATAGATGTCTATGTTGCGGGAAAGATGCAGGACGGTCGGATGCAGTATGACGTATATTATCTGAACTCTGTCACCAACTCGGATTACGCGGCCGGTATTGTCATGGAGGCTTTCGATGAGCTGCGGGAAGAGATGACGAGACAGCGGATCGAGGCGGCCGGTCTTAACGTGCATGAGATTCTGGAGCCGATCGGCTATGAGAAGGAAAACATGTCCAGCAGTGAGCAGTCGCTGGGCAGTATCATGGGTTCTGTCCTGCCTTTCATGCTGATTATCAGCCTGCTGATGGGCACCATGTATCCGGCCATTGATACGACGGCGGGTGAGCGGGAGCGGGGAACGCTGGAAACCATACTGACCCTGCCGGTGACGAACAGGCAGCTGATCGTGTCGAAGTTCATTACGGTGGCGGTGATCGGCATGATCTCGGCGCTCCTGAATATTCTTTCGATGGGCGGGATTGCCTTCTATATCTATGCGATCCTGGAGATGCAGTCGGATGTGGGTTCCTTTGACATGGCGATGTTCGTGCCGGCGATCCTGGTATGTATGCTGGCCATATTTGCCTTTTCGCTGTTTATCAGTGCGGTGACCATGTGCGTGACTTCATTTGCGAAGAGTTATAAAGAGGCCAACAACTATATTACGCCGTTGATGCTGGTGGTAATGTTTGTGGGCTATATCGGGTTCATTCCCAATCTGGAGCTGACTCGGGCCATGGCTATGATGCCGGTGGCGAATATCTGTCTGCTGATCAAGAATATGCTGGTCTTTAAGGTGGATTACGGTTTGATCGCGGTGGTGCTGATCAGCAATGTGGCCTATGCGGTGGTGGCGATCCTGTTCTTAAGTAAGATCTATGACAGCGAGGCGATTCTGTTCTCGGAGCAGAAGGGGAGTCTGCAGCTTTTTGAGAAAAGAAGCAATCTGCGAAAAGGCGGCGTGCCCACCGTGTCGGACGTGTGGTTTGTGGTGGCGGTGACGATTCTGCTGGTTCTGTATGCGGGCAGTCTGCTGCAGGTGAAATATGGGCTGGCGGGCGTGTTCGGCACCCAGCTGATCCTGCTTCTTGTACCGCTGGCACTGGTGATTTATACGAAAAAAGATATGAAGCTGACCTACGGTTTTACAGGCACAGGGGCGGCAGGTTTTGTCGGCAGCGCGTTTTTGGCAGTGGGAGTGTATCTGATCAATATTATGCTGGCTGGCGGTTTGATGAAGCTCTTTCCGCAGAGTGCGGAAAATGTGGAAACGACTTTTTCCGGGATCATGGGAGACAATGTACCGGCGGCATTTCTGGTGATCGCGCTGGCGCCGGCTGTCTGTGAGGAGATGCTGTTTCGGGGGCTGATCCTGCATTCTCTGAAGGCGAGATACAGGGTGGTTTCGGCGATCGCCATAACGGCGGCGTTGTTTGGCGCTTATCATATGAATCTGGTGAAGTTTATCCCGACGGGGCTTCTGGGCGCCGTGCTGTGCTATGTGGTATGGAAGACGGGAAGCATCTATCCGGCCATGCTGATGCATTTTCTGAACAACGCCTGCAGTGTGATCGTCACCTACTTTCCGGAGCAGGCTGGCAGAGTCGTGCCGATGCTTGTCAAAGACAGTGTTACCTTCGCTGACATGCTGCTGCTTCTGGGAGCAGGGCTGCCTCTGTTGGGGATCGGGGTCCTGGTGCTGAGAAAGTGCAGGAAGCGTTGAAGACTCGTACACGGATTCTTTCAAAATACTGACAGGAGGAAAGGGCAATGAGATGGCTCAGTGAGTTGCTTGTTATTGTGCTCTGCTGTATTTTCTCTGTGAGGCATTCCAACATTGCGCCTGTGATCGAAAAGGTTGCAGAAAAGAATGCTGCCGCACAGAAGGAACATCAAGAGCCGGGGGAAGAAGAACTTCTTGCTGTTACACAGGCGGCGGCAGGACACCGACTGGAGGATCATGTGTATGTCGATATGGATCATGACGGTTCCAGGGAGCTGATCGGCGTTTTTGCCATCGACGGATACTATCAGACATGGTACTGCAGCAGCGAGGGGGAAGTCTCCCATTTGGTGCATCAAAATGATGCGGTGATGGATACCTGTGTCATAGAAATACTTGCGTTTCAGGATGAAACACATGTCGTACTGAATGCCTGCTCTCTGATAGGTACGCAAAAGAACTATACCATTCTGGCGCTGCAGGACAACGAGATCTCCTGTCTGGCTTCCAATCAATACGGGTATGTCCGGATGACGAAGGAAGGCGATGTGATTCTTGATGTAGAAGCGTATGACGGTATGTATACGCCGGACTTCGGTATGAGTACGCATACATGGAAAGATACCTACCTGTATTTTGACGGGGAGGCCTACAGGGAATATGGAGCAAAAGAAATAACGGAGGAGGAATTTGCAGGCTTTACAAATGCACAGGCGCTCAAAGAGGCGATTGCAGATGAATTGTGGCAATCTGATACGGAAGAGCTGGAATATAGCTATTTCAAGCGGAAAAATAATATTCTCCATATCCAGTGCAATGTATACAGCAGTTCGGGTACGATACAATTTGGATATTATACGGTGAGATTTTCCGGTGATGTCCTGCAGGAGCAGATCGGTGAATATACGGCAGGGATCATGTCATCCAGCTTTTCGGATTGGGACGTGACTTATTAGCGGTAATTTATACAAAATAACGTGCGCAGGCGCTGTCAGCTGACAGGCCTGCGCACTGCGTTTTCCTGAAACCGGAAGTAATCCGGGCGGTGTCTGGACTGGGTGAATTCAAACATGATGCCGTCGCTGTTGTAAGTATAGCTGCTGACTACGGCCATACAGTTATAATCCTCCGCATTCAGATCCAGATATTTCTCATCGATCTCCGTGATCTTCTCAACGGTCATGATCCGTCTGCTGTTCACGATCGTCATATGCAGCGTGTTTTCCAGATAGTCGTAGATGGAGGCTTCCGCGATCTCTCTGGTCAGACCGGGCGTGCATTCCTTCAGGAAGTAGTTGTGGTTTATGATCAGCGGCATGTCATCCAGATAGTGCAGCCGCTGGATATAGTAGAGCTGTGTGCCGGGCGCAAACCCTGTCTTCTCGGCAAGGGAAGCGCTGGCCTGTATCTCCATGAAAAGAAGCACCTTCGTGGCTGCTGTCTGGCCGTTGCGCCGGGCCGATTCCCGAAAACTCTCGATCTCACCGATGGCAAATGCCGTCTGGGCGGCCGGGCGGTAGATGTTGCGGACGCCCTTGCCCTGCATCGTCTGGACATAGCCGTCGGTGACAAGGCGGCCGATGGCGCGCCGGACGGTGTTGCGGGAACAGTCGTAGGTTTGGATCAGAAGGTTTTCGGAGGGCAGAAGTTCCTGATAGGCAAATTCGTCAGTCTCAATTTTTCTTTTCAGATCCTGATAGATGGTGTCGTATTTATTTCTGGGCATTGCAGTGCTCCTTTCTGTAATCTGCGTTATGTCGGCTGCAATAGCAGAATCCTTTCTTTTCTATTATAATCTATTATAATTTACAGAGCAGTAAAGTCAAGGACGGAAGAAAACTTGTTTAAACAAATTTTGAAAATGATGTTGACATGTTTAAACAAGTGTGATATATATAATACATAACATGTTTAAACAAGTTACGGAGCAAAAACGAAGCAGGCATGAGGGGCATAGAATACGGATGCTGCAGAACAGCCAGTTCATTGTTAAGACCGGAATGCGGGAGTTGCAATGAGGGACGGCACGGAGATAGAACAGAGACCGGCCGGAAGCGCGGAAGGAATCTGCAGATCCTGAGAATGTGAAACCTCGGAATGGAGGAGAATATGGGTAAGTATACGCAGGACGCGATGGAATTGCTGCGTTTGGTAGGCGGCAGGGAGAACATAGCGGCGGTTTCGCACTGCATGACGAGAATGCGGTTTGCGCTGGCGGATCCTTCGAAGGCGGATATTGCGGCCATCGAAGCGATGAAGGTGGTCAAGGGCAGTTTTACGCAGTCGGGGCAGTTTCAGGTGATCATCGGCAATACGGTGGCTGATTTTTACAATGATTTTATCGCGGCGGCAGGAATCGAAGGGATGTCCAGGGACGCGGTGAAACAGGCCGCGAAACAGAACCAGAATGTATTGCAGCGGATCGTCACCGCACTGGCCGAGATCTTCGCACCGCTGATTCCGGCGATCATTACCGGCGGTCTGATCCTGGGCTTCCGCAACTGTATCGACAGTCTGTATCTATTTGAAAACGGGACGAAGACCCTGTGCGATATCAGCCAGTTCTGGGCGGGGCTTGACTCGTTCCTGTGGCTGATCGGCGAGGCGGTCTTCCACATGCTCCCGGTGGGCATCTGCTGGTCGGTGACGAAGAAGATGGGAACCACCCAGATGCTGGGCATCGTCCTGGGCCTGACGCTGGTATCGGGGCAGCTGTTGAACGCTTATGCGGTAGCCGGCACGGCAGCGGCGGACATTCCGAAATGGGATTTCGGTTTTGCCAGAGTGAACATGATCGGTTATCAGGCGCAGGTGATCCCGGCGATCCTGGCGGCGTTTACGCTGGTCTATCTGGAGAAGTTTCTGCGGAAGATAACGCCGCAGGTGGTTTCCATGATCGTGGTGCCCTTTGGCAGCCTTTTGCTGGCGGTGATGGCTTCTCACTTCGTGCTGGGGCCTGTGGGCTGGAAGATCGGTTCCGCGGTTTCGGCGGTGGTATATGCGGGTATTACCGGCCCGGTCAAGGTAGTATTCGGCGCGCTGTTCGGTTTCGTCTATGCGCCGCTGGTGATCACGGGACTGCATCATATGTCGAATGCCATTGATCTGCAGCTGATCGCCGACTACGAAGGCACCATGCTGTGGCCCATGATCGCCCTGTCCAATATTGCACAGGGATCTGCGGTTCTGGGGATGATCGCATTGCAGAGAAAGAATGCGGAGGCGCAGGAAGTGAATGTGCCCGCCTGCATCTCCTGTTATCTGGGGGTAACGGAGCCGGCCATCTTCGGCGTTAATCTGAAACAGGGGTATCCTTTCGTGTGCGGCATGATCGGCTCCGCCTTGGCGGCAATCGTCTGTGTGGCGACTTCCACCACGGCAAATGCGATCGGCGTAGGCGGCCTGCCGGGCATCCTTTCCATCCAGCCGGCTTCCATGCTTAACTTTGCGATCTGCATGGCGATCGCGGTGGCGGTGCCTTTCACGCTGACAACGATGGTCGGCAGAAGAAAGCTGACGGCGGTATCTGCGGCACCACAGAGCGGCGCGGCACAGCAGGAACTGAAAGCATTTTTATCGGGAAAAGCAATTTCCCTTAAGGAAGTGGGGGACGGTGTGTTTTCGGAAGGCATTATGGGAGACGGGCTGGCTATCGTGCCCACTGACGAGGTGCTGCGGGCGCCGGCGGATGCGGAAGTGGCGGTATTGATGGAGGATTCCAGACATGCCTGCGGGCTGAAACTGGCGGGCAATGTGGAGATTCTGCTGCATATCGGGATCGACACGGTAGATATGGCAGGGGACGGTTTTACCTGTCTTGTTTCACCTGGACAGAAGGTGAAAGCAGGTGATGCACTGATCCGTTTTGACAGAGAGAAGATCCGGCAGGCCGGGCATCCGGACACGACAGTCTGTGTCGTTACGGAAGAAGGGGAGGCAGCAGGCAGTCTCCTGTATCATACCGGCATGGATGTGAAAGCAGGAGAATCGGTGGTCGCAGCCTGGAGATAGAAAGACGTATAAGGCACAGCGGCTGAGAGAAAGGCAGGCATAAGACATGACAGAATTCAGAGACAAGGTGGTATATCAGATTTATCCGAAATCTTTCAAGGATTCCAATAAGGACGGATTTGGCGATTTGCAGGGCGTGATAGAGAAACTGGACTATCTGCAGGAGCTGGGGATCGACTATATCTGGATCACGCCGGTGTTTCCTTCTCCGCAGAAGGATAACGGTTATGACGTGGCCGATTACTGTGCGATAGATCCCCGGTTCGGCACCATGGCGGACATGGAGGAGCTGATCCGGGAGAGCGGCAGGCGCGGGATCGGACTGATGCTGGATATGGTCTTTAACCATACCTCGACGGCCCATGAGTGGTTTCAGCGCGCAATGGCGGGGGAAAAGGAATATCAGGATTATTACATTTTCAAGGAGGGGGCGCCGGATCGGGCGCCCACCAACTGGCAGTCCAAATTCGGCGGTTCGGCCTGGGAGTATGTGCCGCAGCTTGGCAAATGGTATCTGCACCTTTTTGATGTGACGCAGGCAGACTTGAACTGGGAAAATCCGCGGGTGCGGGAAGCGCTTAAGAAGGTGATCCTTTTCTGGAAGAAGAAGGGCATCCGGGGCTTTCGCTTTGATGTGGTCAACCTGATCTCCAAGCCGGAAATCTATGAGGATGATCACGAGGGAGACGGCCGGAGATTCTACTCGGACGGCCCCCATATTCATGAATATTTAAAAGAGCTGACGCGGGATACCGGCATAGAAGAGCTGGTGACGGTGGGGGAGATGTCCTCCACGCGGCTGGAAGCCTGCGCCCGCTACTCCAATCCGCAGGAGCGGGAATTGTCCATGTGCTTTCATTTCCATCATCTGAAGGTGGACTACAGGGACGGGGATAAATGGGCGCTTATGGAACCGGACAGAAGGGCTTTAAAAAAGCTGTTTGAACAGTGGCAGACCGGGATGCAGAGTCAGGGCGGGTGGAGTGCGCTGTTCTGGTGCAACCATGATCAGCCGAGAATCGTCAGCCGCTTCGGGGACGAGGGGCGCTACTGGAAAGAGTCGGCCAAAATGCTGGCGGCCAGTATCCATCTGATGCGGGGGACACCCTATATCTATCAGGGAGAAGAACTGGGGATGACGAATGCCCATTACAGCCGGGTGGAGCAGTACCGCGATGTGGAGAGCCTGAATTATTACATGATCCTATTAGGGCAGGGGAAGACGAAGGAGGAGGCACTTGCCATACTGGCGGCCCGTTCCAGGGACAACAGCCGCACGCCCATGCAGTGGTCGTCGGAGGCTTACGGCGGATTCAGCGAGAAGGAGCCATGGATCGCCGTGCCGGATTCTTATCAAAAGATCAACGCCGCAGCGCAGCGGTATGATGACAGCTCCATATTTTCCTTTTATAAAAAGCTGATCGCCCTGCGCAGGGAAAAGGCCGTGATCTCACAGGGCTCGATTGCTTTTCTCGCGCCGGACAATGCCGATGTGCTGGCTTACAGGCGGCAGTGGGAAGGAGAAGAGCTGGTGGTACTCAACAATCTGACAGCCGAAGAAACCACGGTCACGGCAGAACCGGCGTGGACGGCGTATCGGAAGATTCTTGGAAACTATGAGGATATCGCGGCTGGGGCAGAAAGACAGGAAAGACCGGCCGGACAGGCGGATAAAGTGACGGGGAGCCGGCCAGACAGGATGGGAGAGCGGATGGCAGAAGGCAGGATCGTGCTGCGGCCGTATGAGACGGTCGTGCTGGAGAAATGACAGGAGACAGAGGAAGTGTTCCAGGATATGCCGCCGCTTTACAAAAGAAAACAAAACAGATAAGATAGCCGTAGAGTAAAATTGACTGTGCAGCTGGCTTACACGATTTGCATGAAAAGGGGAGGAAGAGATGAGGCGGCGGATTATTTTTCTGGATATTGACGGAACACTGACGGAGGCGGGCAAAAACGAGCCGCCGCAGTCGGCGCTGTGGGCTATAGAGCAGGCCAGGAAGGCCGGGCATTTCGTATTTCTGTGCACCGGCAGGAATTATGATATGCTTTCTCCTTTACTGCAGTATGGGTTTGACGGTGTGATCGGCAGTGCCGGCGGGTATATTGAGTGCCGGGGCGAGGTGCTCTATGACTGTCCGATGACGAGAAGACAGACGGAGTTGGTTATGACGGTGCTGGCCGGGAACGGAGTGTTTCGAACGGTGGAATGCATGGAAGGTGCCTTTACGGACGAGGGCTTTAAGGCCTTTTTACAGGAACATGCCGCGGAGGGGAGAAACAGCGAGCTTCTGCGCTGGCGGGAGCAGATCGAGCAGTCTCTGCATATTCTGCCCATGCGGGAATACCGGGGGCAGCCGGTGTATAAGGTCGTGTTTATGAGTCCTTCCACGGAGGCCCTTGCCAGGCCGCAGGAAGCGCTTCGTGAGGAGTTTGACTTCTGTATTCATGGAGAGGATCCTTACGGTTTCATAAACGGTGAGATCATCAACAGACAGTTTGATAAAGGGAAAGCGGTGGAGAAGGTCTGCGCACATCTGGGCATCCCGGTGGCGGACGCGATCGCTTTCGGGGACAGCATGAACGACAGGCAGATGCTGGAGACTGCAGGCCTTGGTATCTGTATGGCCAACGGAAGCGAACAGTTAAAGGAGCTGGCAGATGAGATCTGTCCTGCGGTGTGGGAGGACGGTATTCGGGCAGCGCTTGAAAAGTATTGTCTTACAGCCCCCTCTGTTTCCCTGTTTCCGGGTGCCGGGATGAAAGAAGCAGAACGGTAAATCGAGACTGAAAGGGAATTTGATGTGGACAATATTAGAATTTTATTCAATAAAGTTGATGAAGCGATTTGAATTATGAAAGAGGTGTACCCGCAATATCATTTTTCCTTTCATTTTGATATCCACATTCAAAAGAAAGCACAGGCTGCTATTATTTATAAAGTATCACGATTGGTGCTTACAAAACGGTTTTACCATCCATCGCAAATTCACTACCACATACCGTGGCATCATAGATTTTCTAAAAATCAGATAGTATAATTGGAGGCAGATAGGAGGTGACACTTTGAAAGTCGGGATAAACATAGACCGTTCCGTAGAGGAAGTGGAGGTTCTAATTACAGCACAGGAACAAAGCAGAACGGTCAATGCTCTTTATGAACATATTGTAGAGTTCGATAAAAAGAGCCTTGAAACATTAACAGCATACAAAGATGATATAGCTAAGATTGTAAATGTGACTGATGTTTTCCGAATATATACGGGAAATCAAAAGGTCTACATTCAAACACATCAAGGCGAGTATGCAATACGGTACAGATTGTATGAATTGGAAGCGGCTCTCGACAAAAAACAGTTTCTCCGCATCTCTAATTCAGAAATCGTTAATATCAAAAAAATTCGGGATATTGATTTAAGCATAATAGGAAGGATTTGTATTCGCTTTGCAGATAATACACAAACCTATGTTTCGAGAAGATATATCCCGAAAATCAAAAAATCTTTAGGAATATGAGGTGATACTTTGAAAAAGAAAGCATTGAAGTTTGGGACAGTAGGTTTTTTGCTTGGGTGTTTTGCATATTTGCTGTTTTCAATCGTAGTTTCATTGCGGATGAACACAGGAGATTTCTATTTTGCTCTTCCTGCTTTAACAAACAATTACAACAATGAATTATTTGCGACCATTGCTCAGATTTCTACATTTACTTGGCTTGGATTAGCCTGTGGTATTGCTTATCTGTTTAGCGAGAATGTTGAACTTGAGCCATTAAAACAAGCAGTAGGCTATTTAGTTTCGCTAACTGTTGGGATTTTGCCATTAGCATGGGCAGGACAATGGTTTGAGCATATTTTTATTGGCATATTTAGCTATATAATCATTGTTGCTATTGTTTCGCTCCTTTTATTCGTGATTGGATTAGTGAAATTGAAATGCGATGTCAATGAAATTAAGCAGGCTATTGGAATTGGCAAGGAGGTTAATCGTGAAGATATTTAATCTGTCATTAAAACAAATAATCATAGGGATATGTGTAAATTACGGATTGTTTATACTGGCATTTTTCACTTTAGGCTTTATGGGCAACATCAAAAGTGTTGTTATTGTTAATTTTGCTTTGGATGTGGTGCTTTGTGTTGTTTCATTTGTTCTTAATATTAGACTCTTCTCTACAAAGTACAAAACACCCATTGTAGGCAAAATTGGCTTGCTGTTTGCAACATTATGCTTTGCGGCATTTACCTACTTTGCGTTTTTGATGCCAGAGAACGGATTGCCCCCTGTTTTGTTCAGTTGATTATGATAAGAGTTTTTAAATGCTTGAGGAAATGGAGAGATTAGAAGCCACAATCGTTGGTAGTAAGACTGCCGATATTGTGGCTTTTTAGTAGTATATATTGTGACTTATAACCCGTTGTCTCAAAAACACAGTCAAAATATAATATTTTTGGAGGTATTTGTTGAAATGCAAAAAGAATTTGGAATAGCGATAAAAAAATTGCGAGAAGAGACAGGACTAAGTCAAGAGAAATTTGCATTATCCATTTGCATGGATCGAACATATTATGCGTCTGTGGAAGCCGGAAAAAGAAATATTTCTCTTCAGAATATTTGCAAGATTGCAAAGGGATTTGATTTGTCAGTTTCGGCTCTTTTTACTGTTGCAGAAAGTTATAGCAAATGAGGAGGTAATGGAATGGACTATGTAGGAAACATAAAAAAATCTGGTCTTACAATTTACGATTTCATAAGTAAAGATGATAAGGAGTTGTATATTCCAAATAATGAATTGGAAAGTATTCTTGATAAAGAGATGAGAGGTTTCTCTGTTGACGGATTAGCGCTTAGAACACGTTCAAAAATTGTTAAGAGTGAGGTGTGTAGAGCTTTGGGGTATCCTGTACCGCTATCATTCAAGAAAACACAGCCACGTTATATAGGGCAAAATTTTGATACGTACATTCAAGAAAGTTTGAATGTTCAAATATGGAATGAGCTGGTTGATCCGGATAGAAGATATGTTTTTTTTAGAGTTAATGATGAAAAGGTTATTAGTCGTGTTAAAGTTATTATGGGGGCAGAACTTATAAAGTACGATAGGACAGGAACACTAACACAAAAGTATCAAGCAACGATGATAACAAGAAATACATCAATGTTATTTTCAAAAAGTGACACTTCAAGAATTGATAAGTGGGCAACAGATGACGCAAGCGTATTGGTGGATGTCTCTCCAAATAGTATGCCTAAGAAGAATCATTTATTAAGAATTACTTCTGTGTATACAAGATTGTTGCCAATGGTAGGAAAGTCAATAGATTATCTTGATGCAGTTCAGGAACGAAATCGTGGTGCAGAATTACATAAGATGATTTGTGAACATTTAGGATATTCGAAATATGAGGATGATGGTTCATATCCTGATCTGGTGAATCAGTTAATTGAAATAAAGCTACAGACATCACCAACAATTGATTTGGGGTTACACTCACCGGAGGATGGGGCAGATGTTGTTGTAACTTCGGGAACAACATTCAAAAGTGAAGATATTAGATATGTTGTTTTCGAGGGTGAGGTTAATTCCGATAAGATACTTCTTAAATATTTGTATATGGTTAATGGAAAAGACTTTACAGAAGCATTTCCTTTGTTTAAAGGAAATGGGACAAATGCAAAATTGCAGTTGTCCCTTCCGAGCGATTTCTTTGATTAATCAGGCTGTTATAAACATTTGCTCGGTTAATTTGTTGATACTGTTCATATAGCGGGTTGTTTCAGTTTCGGAGCAACCCGCTATTATTTTTTTTACGAGTTTAATGGCTTCTCTATCTTCATCAGTATTTGGATTATGGATTGGAAACTGCTCAACATATTGAGTCATGTATCGTCTCTTTCCGGAATAGAGCTTTGTATTGAATTTGGCATCATAGTATTTTTCAATAAATGAACTATTCACAACAGCAAGTGCTAAGTATATAGTATCTTCAAAGACAGAGGAATCTATGTCAATCCAATAACAGTCCCCGTTAACAATAGCACCAGTTTCGTCTAACCAAAACTCAGGTTTTTCAGATATATCACGGAAAACAATTTTTCTGTTCTTCCATGAGTCTGGATTTTGAGGAACCCATATTTCATACCAATTCCGTTTTGCCTTAATTAGATAGTTTCTTCCGGCGAGTTGCTTATAATGTTGCTCTAAATAGGATTTGCTTTCTGGAAAATCTTCTATATTATATGCTGTTTTTTTCCCATCTATGGTGGTATGAGTATATAGTACTTTCCAGGTGGTTTTTCTTTTAGCAACAATTTGTCCTGCATCTCTGTGTGTTATGAGCGGACGGAGTAATTCAATATTTGCTTTTTCACCTGTCCAATCATTTCCTATAAATACGTTGTCGGCGGTCGTTTTTATACCAACTCTTATTTTACCAAGGTCGGAAAGATGAAGCCAGGTATTTGATTCAACGGTTGTTAGCCATTTTTTCTTCTCGTTGGATGCAATTACCCATAATGCACCTTTTGAAACATCATGAAGATAACCTTGACAATAGTCAAAAACTCTGCCGTCTTCCAGACTATATCGGCCATCTTTATTTATGCTATCAAAAATAGAAACTATTGATGAGAAAGGTGAAGTCTTATCTTTACTTTCATATATTGAAGTGAAATTCACTTTTTCTGGATTTGTAGTGCACCCATTTGAAAATACAATAATACATGGCAAAACTGATGCATTGAATAATTTTGTGTCGCCGAAGTCTACTATAGAGTGAATTTTATAATTATTAATCATAAAATCTCTAACAGATGAACCAGATTTAATTGTAAAAAATTTGTTTGAAGTAATATAGCCGGAAATTCCATCATGGGATAATATTTTTTTCATATAAAGAAGAAAGGCATAATATATATCAATCCTTCCTGACAAATTCGTTTTATTGGAAATTTTTTGAGCTTTGTCGGCCCCCAGTATTTGTGTTCGTATATAAGGAGGGTTGGCAATTATATAATGGTACTTTTTATCTATATTATCAATTTCTTCAAGAAAGTCCTTTGCAATAATTGATACATTAGCAGATGGAAATCGTTGTTTTATAAAACGTTCGGTTTTAGTAGCTATGGTGGTATCAGTTTCATAACCATTAATATTGATGAGAATTTCTGTGTTAATTTCAAGTATCTTTGATGCCATTGAGAGGATTAATTCTCCTTCGCCTATGGCTGGGTCAAGAATATTAACTTCTTTAGCTTTTTTTAAATCATATTGACCATATTTTATCATTTCTAAAGCAAGAAAGTCTGCCATTTCTATAGGTGTATAGATTACGCCATTTGATTTTTCCTTTGATTCATTTTTGTATCTCATATATGTATTCCTTTCGTAAGGCTATAGGCGATTTAGTTTTTGAAAGATTTTAATACCTATGAGGAGCATCATCTTCGTAGCTTTTTATCTAGAAACCCGGTCCCTATCATACCCTTCAACCGTATTCACGTCAAGAATCGGCATATCTTCATCAGCTACATATATATTGCATATCCATTTCTCCATATCGTTATATAATAAATGTAAGCGTCAGAAATGAGATTTCGGTTATATTGTATCGTGGAATACGTTTGAAAACAATAGAGAACAGATAAATTGTTTAAAATCTGTTATGTACCTTTACAACTTCATTTCGCCCTGAAAAGGTGCTTTAGTGCTTAGCAGAGGTGGACAGCAGATTTTGAAGAGGTGGGCGGATCACATTAATTGTGGAAGGGGAGGGATATTTGTGGAGAAGCTTGGTGCAGAATTTGTATTATTTACCCGGCTGAGAAGTCGTAATGTCCCATTTTAAGAGGAATTCCTCATGTCTGATTGTACACCTACAGAAAGCTGAAACCAGTAGAATAAATCAGCTGTAAACCGGTCCGAAAAGATATGGAATCGATCACAGCATTTTAGACAAAATTGCAGTCTCTGATTTGGAAAATCTGCCAATTTACAAATATTTCGAGAGGATGCTATAGTAAGTAAGGATTAAAGTGTAACCGATTTCACATGCGGAAAGCGACCGCACATATTGACTGAAAATGGAGGATGCTACAGACAATGGGTAAGGGGAAGATGAATCAGAAGGCAGCGGCATTGAAGGAGCAGACGGTAACGGCACAGAAATCTGCGCAGGCCGGGAAAGCCGGAAAGTCGGCGCAGAAGAAGGGCGGCAGGACAGCAGCGGGCAAGGCGGCCGTGGCAGAGACAACAGGCAGGAAGGTAGAAGCGGCAGGTAAGACAGCAGAAGAAGGTCTGACGAAAATCTTCGAGGAGAGACTGCACAGACACCATGACGAACTGCGCTGGCTTTATATGGAATTATATGAGAATGATTCCATGTTTGCGGAATTGTGCGACCAGATGTATCAATTCTATATGGAAAGAAATGACGAATTGAAAAAGCTGGATACAAACAGGGAAAAAGACAAAGAATGGTATAAGAAGAACGACATGCTGGGCATGATGTTTTATATCGACAATTTTGCCGGCAATATGAAAGGCGTACAGTCCAGGCTTGATTATATCGAGCAGTGTAATGTGAACTATATTCATCTGATGCCTTTTCTGGATACACCGGAGGGACGCTCCGACGGCGGCTACGCGGTGGCAGATTTCCGGAAAGTACAGGAGAAACTGGGATCCATGGAAGATCTTGACGCCCTGACGGCAGCCTGCCATAAGAAGGGCATTAATGTCTGCATGGATTTTGTCATGAACCATACTTCGGAGGATCATGAGTGGGCAAAGAAGGCCCGTCAGGGTGACGGAGAGTATATGAGCCGTTACTTTTTCTATGACAGCTGGGATATACCGGCCCAGTATGAGAAAACGGTGCCGCAGGTTTTTCCCACCACGGCGCCGGGGAATTTCACATGGCTTGAGGATATCGGCCATTATGTGATGACTTCTTTTTATCCGTATCAGTGGGATTTAAATTACAGGAATCCCAGAGTGTTTAACGATATGATGTATAACTTCCTCTATCTGGCCAACAGGGGGATCGATATCATCCGCATCGACGCGGTGCCTTATATCTGGAAAGAGTTGAATACGCCCTGCCGTAATCTGCAGCAGGTACATACGATCGTGCGTATGATGCGTATCATCGGCGAGATCATCTGTCCCAGCGTGCTGCTTCTGGGAGAAGTGGTCATGGAGCCGGAAAAGGTGGTTCCTTATTTCGGATCGGTGGAGAAGCCGGAATGCCATATGCTCTACAATGTAACCACGATGGCCACCACATGGCATACGGTAGCAACCAGAAATGTAAAGCTCTTAAAGCGTCAGCTGGATATTGTCAACGGGCTGCCCAAAGAGTATGTGTTCCTCAACTATCTGCGCTGTCATGATGATATCGGCTGGGGGCTTGACTACGGCACGCTGCAGGCGGAAGGGTTCGGGGAGCGTTCCCACAAACAGTATCTGAACGATTATTTCCAGGGGTATGCCGGGGACAGCACCAGCCGGGGCGAGCTGTACAATGCGGATCCGGTCACGGGTGACGCCAGATTCTGCGGCACCACCGCTTCTATGTGCGGGATCGAGAAAGCCGGGTTCGAGCAGGACGAGGCGGCCATGGAGCGGGCGGTGAGGATGGATCTGATGCTCCACGCCTACATGTTCATGCAGTCCGGCATTCCGGTTCTGTACAGTGGCGACGAGATCGGCCAGGTCAATGACTATACCTACAAGGAGGATCCCAACAAAGCGGCGGATTCCCGTTATATCCACCGCGGGGCGATGAACTGGAAACTGGCGGAGAACAGGAAGGATCCGGACACGGTGGAAGGTAAAATGTTCCAGGGCCTTGCACAGCTGGAGCAGATCCGCAGGAGCGAGAAGGTATTTATGACGGAGGCGGATACATGGACGATCGAGACATGGGACGACGCGGTTCTCTGTATTGGCAGATATTTTGAAGGCGAGAAGCTGATCGGTCTGTTTAATTTCAGCGAGTATGACAGGACGGCCTGGATCAAGGAAGCGGACGGTGAATATGTGGATCTGCTTACCGGCAGTAAGATACAGCCTGTCGATGTGCAGATACCGGCTTACGGATTCTTCTATATGAAGAAAATTTCCTGACAAAAATGCGGGTATAAAAGGAGCAGGGGGATGAATATAGGCAGTATTGCGGAGATGGCCGGCGTTTCCAGAGCGGCCGTTTCCCGCTACTTCAATAATGGATATATTTCGGAAAAGAAGCGCGAAGCGATCCGGCAGGTGGTGGAGGAAACAGGCTACCGTCCGTCGGTGCAGGCACAGACTCTGAGGACAAAGCGGACGAAGATGATCGGGGTGATCGTGCCCAAGATTGCTTCCGCCTCCATTGGCAGGATCGTGGAGGGTATCCTGTCCATGATCAACGAGAACGGCTATCAAATGCTGCTGGCGGTGACCCAGAATGACCCGAAGAAAGAGCTGGAGTATCTGGATGCGTTCAGCGAGAAACAGGTGGACGGCGTGATCCTGTTAGGCACCGTGTTTCAGGCGGAGCATAAGAAAATATTGAAAAATCTTTCCGTTCCGGTGGTGATCGTGGGGCAGCAGGTGCCGGGGTATAACTGCGTGTTTCATGATGATTATCATGCGTTTTATGATCTTACCAGGCTTTTCTTCGAGCGGGGCAGAAAGAAACTGGGTTATATCGGCGCCATCCGGCAGGATGTGGCGGTGGGAGCCGAACGGTACAGGGCTTTCTGTGATGTAGTGCGCGATATGGGGTATGAGGAGCTGGCAGAAAACTACGTGACAGCAGATTTTACGCTGCAGGCCGGTTATGAGAAGGCCGGGGAACTGCTGGAGAAATGTAAGGATCTGGACGGCCTGATCTGTGCCACCGATACGATGGCCGCGGGAGCGGTGCGGCGTCTGCGGGAAATGGGGATCCGGATTCCGGAACAGATTCTGATAGGCGGCCAGGGGGATGCGCAGATTGCGAGAGTGGCGATCCCGTCTTTGATTACCCTGCACTATTCCTACGAAAAGAGCGGGGAGATCGCGGTGCAGATGCTGATGGAAGCCCTGGCGGAAAAGGGGACACAGCAGGCGTCCAAGGAGATGAAGCTTGGCTATCATATTGTGGAAGCGTAGCAAAATAAAATATTTGGGCTTGTGAATATGTCTGTTATATACTATAATAATGTAATATCTTTATACAAAACGACGAAAGATTCCAGGGCAGAAAAAAGAATCATCGGAATAATAACAAAACAAGGAGGAAGCACAACATGAAGAAATTCGAGTATGTAATCAAAGATGAGGTAGGAATCCACGCAAGACCGGCGGGTCTTCTGGTGAAGGAAGCGAAGAAATACCAGAGTAAGGTTTCCATTACAAAGGACGGCAAGTCGGCGGAGGCGACGAAGCTGATGGCGCTGATGGGACTTGGCGTAAAGTGCGGCGAGAATGTGGAAGTGTCCGTGGAAGGTGCGGATGAGGATACGGCATTTGAAGGGATCAAGGCATTTTTCGAGGCAAATCTCTAAGAAGAGGTAAGGTGAAAGCATTTTCAGAGTGCGAAGCGTCACAAATTCTGTTGACCGTAGAGCAGAATCTGCAATTTTGCCCGCGGCCTCAGCGGTAAACGCCTCGGTATGGAGGTAAAGATGAAGATGGAGGAGACAGGGGGATATGGTGAAATTATCCGGAAAAGCGGTTTATAAGGGGGTTATTATCGGTCCGGTGGCGGTCTTGAAGAAAGATGACCAACAGGTAAAGCGGACCAAGATCATGGACGTGGATGCAGAGCTTGCCCGTCTTGAGCAGGCGGGGACGCAGGCACAGGAGCAGCTGCAGAAGCTGTACGATAAGGCGGTCAAGGAAGTGGGCGAAGCCAGTGCAGCCATTTTTGAAGTGCACCAGATGATGCTGGAGGATGACGATTATCTGGACGCGATCCATAATATGATCCAGACGGAGATGGTCAATGCCGAGTATGCGGTGGCGGTCACGGGAGACAACTTTTCGGAGATGTTTGCCAATATGGATGATGAATACATGAAGGCCAGAGCGGCGGATGTGAAAGATATCTCCAACCGTCTCGTCAGAAACCTTATGGGACAGGAGGATGTGGATCTGGCATCCATGGAGCCTTCCATTATCGTGGCGGACGATTTAAGTCCCAGTGAGACGGTGCAGATGGATAAGTCGAAGATCCTTGCCTTTGTGACGGTGCACGGTTCTACCAATTCCCACACCGCGATCCTGGCCAGGATGATGAACATTCCGGCGCTGATCGGCGTACCCATGAATCTGGAGGAGATTCACACGGGCATGAAGGCCGTGGTGGACGGTTTCAAAGGAGAAGTAATCTTCGAGCCTTCCGAGGAGATCTGTGCTGAGGTGGAGGAGAAGATCCGCGAAGAACAGGAGAAGCTGAAACTTTTACAGACTCTGAAGGGCAAAGAGAATGTCACGCCTTCCGGGCAGAAGATCAATATTTATGCCAATATCGGCAGTGTTTCCGATGTGGGCTATGTACTGGAGAATGATGCGGGCGGCATCGGCCTTTTCCGCAGTGAGTTCTTGTATCTGGGACGTGACGATTTCCCCACAGAGGAAGAACAGTTCCAGGCTTACAGGCAGGTGGTTCAGACCTTGGCGGGCAAGAAGGTCATCATCCGCACGCTGGACATCGGTGCCGATAAGCAGGTTGACTATTTCAATCTGGGTAAAGAAGATAACCCGGCCCTTGGATACCGGGCAATCCGTATCTGCTTAAAGCAGCCGGATATTTTCAAGACACAGCTTCGTGCGCTGCTTCGTGCGGCGGTTTATGGAAACCTTTCCATTATGTATCCGATGATCATTTCCGTGGACGAGGTGAAGCGGATCTATGAGATCGTGGATGAGGTGAAGGCAGAACTGGACGAGGCGCAGATTCCCTACAAGGTACCGGAACAGGGCATCATGATCGAGACGCCGGCAGCGGTGATGGTCAGCGAGGAACTGGCGCAGATCGTGGACTTTTTCAGCATCGGCACCAACGACCTGACCCAGTATACACTGGCGCTTGACAGGCAGAATGCGAAGCTGGATGACTTCTATGATCCTCACCATCCGGCGGTGCTGCGGATGATCAAACTGGTGACGGATAATGCCCATAAGTATGGCAAGTGGTCCGGCATCTGCGGTGAGCTGGGAGCGGATCTGGAGCTGACGGAAGAATTCCTGCGGATGGGTCTGGATGAACTGTCTGTGGCGCCCTCCATGGTGCTGCGGGTTAGGAAAGCGGTCCGGGAAGCGAATGTGTAGAAACCCGATTGTAATTGGGAAATAATAAAAAAGAAAGAAAGGTGTAAGGTCTTTGGCTGCGGCTTTGAGACGTTACACCTTTTTGCTGGTTAAGGCCGGGTGAAAAGGTGACGAAACAGGGATACAAATTTCATCCATATTCTGGTATGATAGAGAGGCGAATGCAGAGAAACAGATAAACGGAGGAAGCAGGAAATGTCGATCGAAAGAGTAAAAGCCTTTTTCAAGCAGTCTGGTATGGAGGAGCGGGTATTGGAATTTGAGGTGTCCAGCGCAACGGTGGAGCTGGCGGCAGCGGCCCTTGGCTGTGAACCGCAGCGGATCGCTAAGACGCTGTCCTTTATGCAGGGCGAGGGCGCTGTGCTGATCTGCGCGGCGGGTGATGCGAAGGTGGACAACCATAAATATAAAGAGCGGTTTGGGACGAAGGCGAAGATGCTTTCTTTCGAGGAAGTGGAGCAGATGACGGGACATGCCGTGGGCGGTGTCTGTCCTTTTGCGGTGAAGGAAGGGGTGCCCGTGTATCTGGATGTGTCCCTGGAACGGTTCGAGACGGTGTATCCGGCCTGCGGCAGCGCCAACAGCGCGATCGAACTTTCGATTCCGGAGCTGGAGAAATATTCCGGGTATGAAGCGTGGGTGGATGTCTGCAAGGGATATTGACGGAGGGCATGAGGAGTACCGGATATGTCTGACGACAGGTCGGGGAGCGGAAGGCACTCTGGAAAGGATGGTGGCGGCGGTAATGGCAGAGCAGGAGTATTTTAAAAGTGCATTGTCTGATTTTACCTATGAGGCTGCCAGCGGCGGAGCGATTCGTCATCTGGCGGACCTGGGCTATACGGTGAAGCAGATCAGCGGACAGTTGTCTTTTCCCACGCCCTTTGCCAGGGTGCAGAAGACGGTCTGGCAGCGGCTGCTTGACACGGGCGTTCTGCTTATGGAGGAGCCGGGAAGCGGGCAGGGGTTAAACCGGGGAAAAGCCGAGTATGCCATGGAGCGTGACAAATACGGCAGAACCAGTTTCCGACTGGTGGCGCCGAAGGAGGGCGGGACGAAAGCCGGTGGAGAGAAGGACAATGTGATCTGCTGGAAGGAACGAAGATTCGGGGACAATGGAAATGTCGCTGCCAGCGGGCAAAAGCAGCAGTTTATCGGAAGAAAAGACAGAGGCGACAAAACGGACAGCCGGCAGAAGAGAACTTTGTCCACCAGTGGAAAAGCAGGCGTGCCGGATGGGGAGCGAGGCAGGAGACTGGCCGTGTATCTGGCGGATAAATGCAGGGAAAACAGTGGAGAAGCGTATATCTCCTGTCGGTTTGGAGAACTGCGCAGCAGAGATCTGGCAGCGTTTGAGAAGATGCTGGCGGTTTTGAACGAACGCCAGCAGGAGTATGTAAGCGGGCTGCCCTGGGCCGGGACGGTGTGCTATCACAGGCTGGATCAGCGGATGCAGGAGATCGCAGTCAGGCTCTACAATGCCGGGATGCTGCAGGAGACATGCTATTTTATGCAGACGGAAGAGAGCGTGGCGCTTTTCTGAAAGCAACTGTTTTTCTCAGGCTGAAAACCAAATTGATATGAGATTTCATCGGCCGTTTTTCTGATCAGAGGATAACTGTCATGAATAAATTGGTCTGTCATTCTGGCAATCGGGCCGGTTACGCTTATACCGGCTATTACATGACCTGAATAATCTCTGATCGGAAGGGCGAAACATCGCGCACCCAGTTCACACTCCTGATTGTCGTAAGCGCAGTCCTGCGCTTTGATCATTTCGAGTTCTCTCAACAGTTTCTCTCTGGTGTTCAGCGTATATTCTGTAAAAGGAGTCAGTCCTTTTTCCTGTATGATAAGATCTACCTTTTCCAGCGGAAAATCAGCTAATATCATCTTGCCCACGCCAGTGCAGTGCAAAGGCGCTTCTTTGCCGATGCGCTGTGTGGTGCGCAGAATCTGACCAGGGCCGTCGGATACATAAATATATACGATAGAATTATTCTGTTCAACTGCAAGACATACACATTCCCCGAGCTTGGAGGAGAGCTCTTTGATCGGTTGGGAAGCGATGACGACCAGGTCATTGTTTTTGGATACGTGACTTGCAAGATCGCAGATCTTAAATGTCATTCTATATTTCAAAGTTTCTTTATCTTTATAGATATATCCGTTTTGTTCCAGAGAATTTAAAAAGCGCAGCGCAGTGCTGGTGTTAAACCCCAGGCGGTTTGCAATATCGACCAGCCTGAGCGGTTCATCGGAGTAAGAGATTAATTCCAGTATTTTAAGAACTTTATCACTGGATTGATTGCAGTGTGCGGCTTCAGTAGAGGGCATATTTATCATTCTCCATTCATCGTTTGCTTAGGTTATTTTAATGATACCGTTTAGTATATTCAAGTGTCAATTATTATTATAAAGATTTCCTTCAACAGTGTAACATTTTATAGAAAACCGGCTGCAGAAATTCCTTGATTTTTAGTGAAATAAAACTATTTACAAATTTTATTATTTGGCATATAATTTTAATTATAAAAGTGAGTTTTTAATAAATAAAATCGAATGTAGAGAGGAGAGGTATTGAAATGAAAGTAGCAATTTTGGAGTCTCTTGCCGTGTCTAAGGAAGAATTACAGAGGAGAAAGGCTCCTTTTGAAGAGAAAGGAGTAGAGTTCGTAGAGTTTGAAAGAACTACCGATAAGGATAAGTTGATTGAGGAAGCAAAGGATGCCGATGCCATAATCATTGCCAATATGCCCATGCCCGGAGAAGTGATCAGTGTTTTGGACCAGCTGAAATTTATTGATGTGGCATTTACCGGTGTAGATCATGTTGGTCTGGAAGCAGCCAGGACAAACAACATTGCGGTGAGTAATGCATCCGGATATTCTAATGAAGCTGTATCAGAGCTGGTATTTGGCATGACGATTTCCCTGGCGAGAAATATTCGACAGACAGAAGACCGTTGTCGCGAAGGAAAAACGAAAGATGGACTTGTTGGCTGGGAAATTAAAGGAAAAACAGTGGGCATTGTCGGTTATGGAAAGATTGGCAGCAGAACCGCAGAGCTGTTTCATGCATTTCAGGCGGACGTACTTATTTACGATCCCATTGAACTGAAAAATAAGCCGGATTATATCGAACAGACTTCTTTGGATGATCTTCTTGGCCGTGCTGATATTGTGGTACTGCATTGCCCGTTGATCGATGCTACCAGAGGTATGATCAATGCGGCAAAAATTGCATTAATGAAAAAGACGGCAGTACTGATCAATGTAGCGAGAGGACCGGTGGTTGTTGCACAGGACCTGGCAGATGCGCTTAACAATGGGGTGATCGCAGGTGCGGGAATTGATGTGTTTGATGGAGAGCCTCCGTTGGATTTGAACGAGCCTCTGCTTCATTGTAAAAATGCACTTGTGACACCGCATATCGCATTTGCATCCGAACAGTCCATGAGTTTGCGGGCGGAAATCGTGTTTGATAATCTTGCGGCATGGATGGATGGAAACCAAAAAAATATTATTTTATAAAAATATTGTGAGATATATCATCTGTAGGTTTTCAGGGGTTGTACTGTTGTGAGTGAAACAGTGCAGTCCCTGATAATTCCTCAGCCATTTCCCGCATATGCCGTTCCATGGCGGCACGGGCGCCTTTAGCGTTATGTGCCTTCGCGGCGTCAAGGATCGCTTTATGATATTTCAGCCCGGAGGCTTTTCCTCTCTGGTGCACGATGTCCTTCATAACCCGGGAGAGATTCGAGCATATCATCCGGTAAGCGGCTTCGAGCGTCTGATTGCCGCAGCAGGAAGCCAGGGTGGTATGAAAAGACACATCCGCGGCAGCAAAAGCCGCTTCATCCTGGGAGGCCAGAACCATGGCGTCATAGTTCTGACTCAGCAGGTTCAGTTCCTCTTCGGTCATACGGGAGACGGCCAGCTCACACAGGGGGCCTTCCATGACGCAGCGGAATTCCAGCAGTTCGCGGAATTCCTGCTCTGTCAGGCTGCCCGGGATGTTCATGCGGGACATGGCGTCGCTGAGCGAATATTTGCGTACATAACTTCCGTCGCCGACTCTCGTCTCGATCAGGCCTTCGCCGGCCAGCTTCTGGAGCGCATTGCGCACGGTCACGCGGCTGGTGCCGAATATTTCACACAGCTGTAATTCTCCCGGCAGACGTTCCTCCGGCTTCCAGATGCCTTTCTCTATATTTTCTTTCATCTGCGCGATCACCTGATCGCTCATGCTGCTTCGCGTTACCGGATGTAATCCCATAGCTGCAATGCTCCTCCTGTGGTAGCGTATTATCGCTTTTTCATATACTGGCTGCCCGTGCCTTTTATGCAGGAAGGATGCCCTCTCTGACAAGAAAGGCATGGACCTTTGCCTGCTCGTCCCTGTCCAGATCCGGTATCGGGAAGGTACATTTCGCGCATTCGATGATGCCGCACTGGCGGGCCGCCTCTTTGACATAAGGCACGAAAGGCGCTCCGATGGCGTAGATATCCATACAGCGGTTTATCTTCTGCTGCAGCAGCGCGATCTGTGCTACGTCTTCGGCGTTGACGGCTTTCACCCAGTCGGAACAGAGTTTCGGCGCCACGTTGGAGATACCGCAGATGGAACCGTTTCCGCCGGAAAGGACATTGTGGGCAAAGTTATCGTCGAAGCCGGAATAGATCTCGAAATCAGGCCGTACCGGTTTGATGGCCTTGATCAGTTCCCGCGTGTGATCCATGCCGGCGATGGTATCCTTGATACCGATGATATTGTCATATGCTTCGGCCAGCCGGCGCACAACGGAGGGGCTGATGGTGTAGCCGGTCCGGTCCGGGAAGTTGTAGATGTAGACAGGCCCGTGAATCTCCTCTGCCATACGGCTGTAGAAGCTGTACATTTCCCCATCGCCGAAAGAGAAGTAGAAAGGCGGTACGATCATCACGGCGTCTGCTCCCGCATCCAGACAGGCGTTGGAGAGGGGCGCGATCTCCTCCGCGATCATGTTGGCAGTGCCGATGATCACCTTCATGCGGCCTGCGATGTGCCTGACGGCGAAATGCGCAAGCGCCTCCCGCTGCTCTAATGTCTGACCGAAGAATTCTCCCAGGCTGCCGCCGATCAGGACGCCGTCTATCTCATTGGCGATGAGGTGGTCGTAGAAGCGGCCTGCACTTTCATAGTCGATTGTGCCGTCCTCACAAAAAGGTGTGATTGCCGGACAGATCCATTTTGCATTCATGATAATTTCCCTCCATTGTTTTAGTCGGATGTACCCGAGTGTATTGGTATAAAATTGTGCGGTCTCTTAATCGAGGCCGGCTCCCTGCATGGCGCTTAGGGCATGTTCCGTGTAGCGTTTGTAGAATCCTTTTCTGGCCGGTCTGGGGAGGACGCCCTTTTTGCTTCTCCGGGCGAGAATGTCGGCCGCTTCCTCCGGTGTGACCTGTCTGCCGTCTACGCCCACCAGATCCAGACGGCGGGCCTCGATATCATAGTGGATGAGGTCGCCTTCTTCGATAAAGGCGATGGGGCCGCCGGCAGCGGCTTCCGGGCTGATATGGCCGATGGCGGCTCCGCGGGTGGCGCCGGAGAAACGGCCGTCGGTAATCAGCGCCACATGACCGTTCAAGGATTCGTCGCAGACAATGGCCTCGGTGGTCATGAGCATTTCGGGCATGCCGCAGCCCCGCGGGCCTTCGTAGCGGATGACGATCACGTCTCCCGGCTGAATCTTTTTATCGACCACGGCCCGGTAAGCGTCTTCTTCTTCGTTGAATACGCGGGCAGGCCCTGTGAAGCTGCGCTGGGAGAGGGCAACGGCGGAATATTTTATGACGCTTCCTTCCGGGGCGATATTCCCTTTGAGGATGGCAACGCTGCCTTTCTCGGTTGCCTTTTCCACCGGAAAGATGACTTCGTCCCGGGTCAGCTGGTAATTGGCGAGATAGCCCAGGCCTCGTTCGAAGAAATTGTCGCGCCGGAGATCTTCCAGATTTTCGCCGAGGGTCCTGCCGGTCACGGTCATAACGTCCAGATCCAGCATATCCTGCAGAAGCAGCTGCACATAAGGAACGCCGCCTGCAAACCAGAAACTTTCCGTCAGATGCCTGCCGCTGGGGTTCAGGTTGCCGAGGTGTGGCACCTGATGATTGATCTCGTCAAAAAGTTCGATGGGCATTTCATAGGCCAGCTCCCGGGCAATGCTGGGCAGGTGCAGCGTGGCGTTGGTGCTGCCGCCGATGGCGCTGTGGACGATCAGTGCATTGCGGAAGGCGGCCGGCGTCATGATATCGGAAACTTTAATGTCCTTTTCTACCAGTTCCATGATGACGCGGCCGGCCTGGCGGGCGTAGCGCAGGATGTCGGTCATGGTGGCGGGCACAAGCGCTGATCCCGGAAGAGCCATGCCGAGCGCCTCTGCCATACACTGCATGGTGCTGGCCGTACCGAGGAAGGTGCAGGCGCCTACGGAAGGACAGCCGGTCAGATAGTAGTCGCGGATTTCCTGATCGGAAATGGCATCCTGACGTTTCTGCCGCAGGGAAATGTCACCGGCCACAAGGCTGGTAGTTTGCCGGGGACCGGGGCGCATACTGCCGCCGGGAATAAAGACAGTGGGAATGTTCATGCGGGCCGCCGCTTTCAGATGGGCCGGGATGGATTTGTCGCAGCTGCTGGACAGGATCATGCCGTCCCAGGGCACGGCGCTGGCGTGTACCTCGACCATATCCGCGATGGCTTCACGGGATGCAAGCACGACATTCATGCCGTCATGTCCCTGCGCGCAGCCGTCGCAGACATCAGTGGTATGGTAGTGGGCAGGGAAACCGCCCTTTTCAAAAACGCCGATCTCGGCCTGTCTGGCAAGCTGATGGAGATGGACACTGCCCGGGTGAGAGTCGCCGTATACGTCTTCGATCATGATCTGGGGCTTATGGATGTCGGTATCATCCCAGCCGCTGCCCATTTCAAGGGCGTTGAACTGCGCCCACCACAGCCGTTCCTTTGCACTTTTCTGTTTCATGAGGACCTCCTTGGAAATAGGTTTGCTTTTTGTCATATTTAAGGTAAAATCTGTATACTTGTATTACAGATTCAGCATATCGAAAAGAAAGCGGAAAGTCAAGAGGGGATTTCGGAAAGAAAAGTGCAAAAAATTTTCAAATCTACACAATAGATTCAAATGATTCTGTTACAATTACGGTCAGGAGGTGCGCTATGAGTAAAATCTTAATTGTTGAGGACGATTTATCCATACAGGCTTTGCTGCATGACTTTATACAGGAAGCCGGATACAGCGTTGTACTGGCGTCTGACGGTGTGGAAGCCCTTGCGAAGTATTCCGAACAGAGCTTTGATCTGGTACTGCTTGACATTATGCTTCCCAAAATCGACGGCTTTGGCGTTTGCGAGGTGATTCGGCAAAAATCCGATGTGCCCATTATCATGCTTACGGCATTAGACGACGAGAGGAATCAGATCAAAGGCCTGGACCTGCAGGCTGACGATTATATCACGAAGCCTTTTTCCATGCCGGTACTGCTGCGGAAAATCGCCGCCGTGCTGCGCCGTTCATCAAAGCAGAACGATATGCCGCAGACTATGAGATACAGGGATTTAACGCTGGATTTGGAGGGGTACAGGGTTTATACAAAGGAAGAAAGCATTGATTTGACGCCCCGCGAGTTTGAAATACTGCGGGAACTGCTGATGCACAAGGGCAGGATTTTAACACGGCAAAATCTGTTGCAGACCCTTTGGAAGTATGAGTTTTTCGGAGAAGAACGGATTGTTGATACACACATAAAGAACCTGCGGAAAAAACTTGGCGCTGCCGATTACATAGAAACAATAAGAGGGGTGGGATATAGAATTGATAAAGAAGATGAAAAGCCGGTTATCAGTTAAAGTTTTTCTGCTGACCCTGTTGTTGACAGCGGCGTGCTGTTTTACAACATATAACTTCATTCTGCAGGCAGCCCCCAAAAACTATCAATATGACATAGAAGATGCCGATTTGGAGCTTGTTTTTTTGCCGGCTGAATTTTCGAGAACCGAAAAGGAATACGCTTATATATTTCTTGAGGCTTTTTCTGACTGGATAGAAGAACAGTATGAAAATGAATTTGAGCTGCACTTTTTTCAAGCTGACGGACAGGAAGTAAGTTTACATAATGTTGACCGGCTTGTGGGCGGGCAGATTACGGATTTTGAAGATGTTGAAAAAACAAAAGCCTACGCCGTTTCCTTTGCCGACAGCGATTCGCTTTATACTTTATTGTTGACAAGGAATACCGCAAAACTGACACAGACAGAGGAAGCGATACGAAGAACACTTCCGGTGCTCTGCACTGTCGTACTATTTGGCTCAATCATTTCAGCGTTCTTCTATTCATGGTATCTGACTGCTCCCATTAAGAAAGTAAGCAGACTTTCAAGGCAGATGGCAGAGATGGATTTTGGCGGAGTCTGTTTAGCCGGGCGCACTGATGAAATAGGCGAGTTGTCTGACAGCCTGCATACACTTTCCCGGAAATTGGAGGCAGCTCTTTCGGAATTGCAGGAAGCGAACCAAAAGCTGCAGGCTGATATTGAAAGGGAGAGGCAGCTTGAAAAACAACGGGTAGAATTTTTTGCAGCAGCTTCCCATGAATTAAAAACGCCCATTACCATTATCAAGGGACAGCTTCAGGGGATGCTCTATCAAGTGGGACGTTATAAAGACCGGGAAACATATCTTGCACAGTCTTTGGAAATTACGGACACTTTAGGAAAAATGGTACAGGAGCTTTTAACCATATCACGATTAGATACGCCGGGTTACAACTGCAAAAAAAGCAGTCTGAATCTCAGCAGTCTTATCATTGACTGCCTTACAGCGTTTGAAGATTTATTCATACAAAAGGATTTGACGATTGAACAATCCATAGCCCCGGAGGTTTATATTTCCGGCGATATGCAGCTGCTTCAAAAAGCATTGGACAATCTTCTGGGAAATGCGGCTGCGTATTCGGGAGCCGGAAATCAGGTAATGATAAAGTTATGGAAAGAAACCGGACTGACCATGCTTACGATTGAGAATACAGGCGTACAGATCCCTGACGAAGCGGTCTCCAAACTGTTTGAACCGTTTTACAGGGTGGATCAGTCAAGAAACAGACAGACAGGCGGCACAGGATTAGGCTTGTATATTGTAAAAACGATTCTTGATTTACATGGTGCAGAGATTGAAATTGCCAATACTGTTCAAGGGGTTATCGTTTCCGTGCGGTTTTAGCATTTGTATGCTTCTCCACATAAAAAACATATTCGATTCAAAGTAGATTCAAATCAGGACGGTATCCTTTCATTGTACCCGGAAAGGGGAACGCGAAAGGAGATCCTACTATGAAAAAATGTTTACATGTCATCTTTACCGTCCTTTTAATGGTGAGTGCGCTGACAGGGTGTGCGGGCCAGAATAATCTGGCAGAAAACAATGTGTCTGCTGCATATGAAAAGCTGATCGCATACAGGACCGCGGACTATGGACAGCAGAGCATAGCCGATTTTAACACGGCACTTGCGTCCACACCCGATGAATTGACAGAGTTCCTTGCCGCAGTAGCGGATGTGAGCAGCACCATATCCCACGATGACGAAAATTATGATTTCTTTACCACAACAATCAGTTTTTCATCATCAGAATTATATTGTGAATATATGGGAGAAGAACTTACCTTTTCTATGCCGCTCTCCAAACAAAGCAGACCATGCGACTATTTGGATGAGGATGGGGAGACGGTATATGATTTTGGCTGTTTCGTTGAGGCAAATGTCGCTTATTCTGTCATCGCCCCGAAACTTGTAACGGTAGCAGAGCGGGACAAGGCGTTGCTGACATTCAAAGAAGAAATGCAAAATTACCTGAATGGTCTGAGTGAAGCAGAGATTGTGGAAAGTGATCTCAAAAAAATGCTGACAGACAAGTCTGCCGAACTTGCAGACAACCTGTCTACCGAAGCGATGAAGCTGTCGCCCTGTGAAATTTATATGCTTGAAATCCATGACGCAGGAACAGAGATCGTTAAATAGAAATGCAATCGTTTTAGTCTCCTGTCGAAATGAAAAAAGCCGTGCAACAGATAAACATTCGGCAGTTACTGGATATTTTGCGGTATAATTGACAGACAGATTATTTGCATGTTATATTTCATGAAAAGCATGTCTTTCGTGACAGGGTGCTGTGGTTGGGGCCTGTGTTTCAAAAGCTGTTTTCCAGGAACAGTTGTTTTTGGAAGAAATCTGGAACGAGGCAGAACAGAGAGTGAAAAATATCCGGGAGAGACGAAAGGAATAGAATGACGATGGAAATGGAAACATTATATCGCCTGATAGATCTGCAGCCGGAAGTGGTCTGCCGGCTGCGGGCTGTTGGGGAAGCGCTGGAGCCTGCACTGGTCGAACCGTATCTGGAGCGGTTGACGCAGCGGCGGACGGCGGCAGAAGCGTACAGGGAGTTAAGTGCCTTTCTGGCAGAAGATAAGGATAACATGAAGATGCTGTACTGTCAGCTGGCGTGCGCGGGACGTGTGTTTGACCGGTATCGGCAAAAAGGGATCGCGGAGAGCATTTACATAGATACAATGAAGTGTTTTACAAGATTCCTGGAAGAATGCAGACAGAAGAACGGGCGGCTGTTTTTTGACAGAGGATGGTGGGCTTACCGGCAGATCAGTATGTCACTGTTTCGGATCGGTGCTTTGGAATATGAGTTCAGTGAGGAGGAAGGGGAAAGGGTAATCGCGCTGCACATCCCTTCAGATGCGGATCTGTCGACGGAGGCGGTGGATCGCTCCATGCAGGAGGCGGACACATTTTTCCGGACCTGTTATCCCGACTATGTCTATGACAGGTATACGTGTGAGTCCTGGCTGCTGTCACCGGTATTGAGACAGCTGCTGCCGGAACAGTCTCATATCGTCTCTTTCCAGAAGCGGTTCACGATCAAGTCGGTAGACAGGGAAGAGAACGAATACATAGAATGGCTGTTCCAGGTTCCGGCGGATACCGCCTATGAGCAGCTTCCGGTGCGGACAAGCCTGCAGAGGAAGGTCAGGGCGCTGCTTCTTGACGGCGGGACAGTGGGCGGCGCATACGGAATCATAAAGGCATAATGAGTTCAAAAGCCAGTTGTTTTATTTAGTTTGATTTTCATGCCAGTCTTTTAAAACAGCTTCTTCCTCATAACAGCTACGTTTGCCGAGGTCAGAAATAGATAACAATTCACAATAATGTGACCAGTTTAATTTAACAGACAGTGTCTGTTGAATTTGATAAGCCTGATAGAACCGGCGCATAAACTGGATATTGGAAACAGAGAAACCTTTGCCACATTCTGCAAACAGACTTTCCCACAACGCCATAAGACATGTGTACATTACGTTATGTAATATAGTATAATAAAGCCGGAGGTGAAAGTCATGGACGAAAAGCAAATCAGTACAGGTGAAGTGGCAAAGATTTCCGGGCTTACGATACGGACTTTACAGCATTATGATAATATTGGAGTTCTTCCGGCATCAGGACGCACAGAGGGGGGACGGCGTTTTTACACAGAAAGTGATATGATTAAGTTAGAACATATAATTTTTTATCGTGGTTTGGGCTTCTCACTGAATCAAATTAAAAGAATACTTGTTGAACCTAAAACAGATAAAAATGCCGATGAATGAATTGCGTGATGTATTTGGGCTTTCCGATATTTGGAAGCGTCCTTTCGGAAAACTGTCCGGCGGGCAGAAACG
>ERZ808037.547-NODE-547-length-33325-cov-35.117932_pt1 | contig 33325 bp, 31 predicted proteins | sample MGYA00380190_ERZ808037 | MGnify/ENA primary metagenome ERZ808037 (study PRJEB31490, sample SAMN06133399) | mouse gut metagenome | isolation source: J9 | host: mice | place: China: Chengdu | collected 2015-05 ...
CTGATACATCATTACTGTTTTCAAATAGACTTCGGATAATAACAAAAACGGACTACAGATCATGTCCGGAAAAAATCCTTCCCTTGGAAAATCCATTTCGACAATATTCCACATAGGCAGTCCGTCAAAATCTGATCTGTTCAGCATCCGAATGTCAATTGCATGGTTTTTATTGATGTTATATGGAATTCTGTTTTTCTCATTCGTTTCTATCAGAAAGTATTTCATTCTCATACCTCATTTTGTATACAAAATTGTTGCTTTATCCATATATTCCCCATATATGATTTTGAGATCATCTGCTATGAGAATACCGCTCTTTTCTATCGTTTCCATAATCAATTCACTTACACTTCCTAACATCTTATACATAACGGAATAGTAGAATTTAATATATTCTTCATTGACATCAAACAGCTCTTGAGCCTGTATCCTCATAAATTTTTCTGCTACTTTCATATGCAGATAATTTATATCTTCAGAATATGGTTTCTGCAAAAACTGCGGGCAATAATAAGTCCCTGTTTTCTGTTCATCCAGATAAAATCCCTCATCCTGGGCATTAATGTAAAAATCCAGCTTCCCGAGGTAATGACTGTATCGTGAAAAGCTACATACAAGATATTTTATTTTATTCTTCATATGATCTTTTTGCATCTTATCAATATATGAGAGAAGTTTATTCATCTCTCCTTGCAGATCTCTCCAGATGGCATGTCCATTCTTCTCTATATCTATCTGCATCTGCCTGCAGGATTCTTGAAATCTTTCTTCCATATATGGCTGTATAAATAGCAGTATTTCCGATATGCGGTCATTTGGCTGTTTCATAAATCATATTCCTCTATTCAACATTGTAAAAATTATATTCAGGAAAATTAACTCGAATCGTTGTAAGCAGTTTCAATATAGCCGGTTTCCATATATCGAATTCTTGAAAACTGCATTGAAAGTTCCCTATCACAATCTGCCCTTTCACCTGAAACATAAAAAGCAGATTGTAAATACTTTCATCAATACAGAAAGAACGAAAATCCATCCATGCAACCAGAATTTCTTCTGCTGCCACATGCCCCATATCATAAAAAACATGCTGCTTCCAAACTTTCTTCATATTGTTATGCATTTTTTTCATTTGAGCAAAAATATCCGGAGTATCCTCCATATCCGACATTGGCAATAAACTGAAGGTTATCGCCGTATTACCGTTAAAATTGGTTTTTATTATCGGCGGTCTGTTCTGATTTCGATATTTTACCCGTTTGTATTTATCATCTATATCCGACAATATTTTCGGCAGCATAATAGAACATTCTCCTTCAAAAAGCTCTTCTCTATAAAGCGATATCCTGTTTCTGCCAATCCAAATGTTGTCACTTATTTGTTGGTGCTCCGCCTGTTTTTCCCTGCATTTTTCTCTGAGTGCAAGTATGAAACTATCTATATATTCCGGTTCTTTCATATTTTCCCGTCTTGTCCTCCATACTGCTCTTTATACATATTCCCTTGAGTATATCTAAAAGAATTATTTCCTCTTCCGCTATTTTCTTTAACGGAAAATGATAGCTTCCCAACATCATTCTCTCATTAACCGGCAAAATAAACATGCAATGAGCCATATCGTACACCATCCCACCTGTAATAAATATAAACCAGCCTGCCATTCCTGCATTCACTTTAAAAAGTCCGGCCTCTTTTCGGATACTTTCCGGATAAATGCGGTTGATCAATCTTTGTATCTCCTTTATTGCCGGATACACCTGTGCCTCCTGCAACTGCTTTGCCAATAAATTCAACGTAATTACTTTTGTTTCATATAAATCCGAAAATATTTCCTGCGGCTTTGAATTGTATGGAAATTTCCTGTTTATTACCTCATTCTCTGGTCTTTTCCAATCTTTTGGAATTTTGATAAACACCTGTTTATCAAGACAACTTATTTCCTGCCATTTGCCTCTCTTTATGTCTTCTTCTTTTTTCTCCACCGATTTTACCCTCTCCACGATGCTTTACTAAAATCTATCGGAACATCCTTTGTATACATCCTGTCCATAAATGAATCTCCTGATATCAGGAGCTGTTCCATCCTGTCGACTGCGTAACTTTTCACATCTATTCCGTTTAGACGATTTATCTTATCAATCGCCGGATTTTTCCCAATACCTCCAACTTTAACACTCTCACTCATTTTCTCTTTCCCCCTTTTAATTGCTGTTTCCTTATTCTTTTATGCGTCGGATTTTACTTATGACAGGCATACTTCCTGCCACTGCTTGCATAATCGGATTTCCCAGATCATCTGCTGGAATATTAGACAAAATATTATCTACTACTCCATTTAATGAATATACCTCCACCTTTTGACTTGGAATTGCAGTCTTCCTCTTCTTCTCCTCCACCTGCGGCACGGTTGATGTAAAATTACCCGTGCAGCCAATCGCATCAAACGCATTACACATATTGATAACCGTAGGCGATAGGATATCTTTCCGCACCAACGTAGTTTCCTTGGGGGCCATAAACGTTACTTCTTTTCCTTTCAATTCCACCTGTCCTTCTGCCAGAACGGATATCTGATTGCTTGTCCTCATATGCAAAAGAGAGGCATCCTTTATCGCCATTTCCGCATTCTGTCCTGTCATGTTCAACAACCCTATCTCAGCTGGCTTCAAATACATCCTCTTACCATTATCTGACGTAAAATACCTGTCATTATAATCTGCAAGTTCCTCACATACATCTCCATTTGTTCGAACGTTATAAATGACTTTCGTATTATTCTCATCATTTTTATCAAAATATAATGCGGCCTTCGTTCCAACTTCCGGCATACAATAAAACAGGTTCCCGGTTATCGGCTTCCATGAAAACCTATATGCCTCAGAGGCTGCCTGTTCCCTGTCTATATCCAGATGCAGCTTGACTTTCTCCTGCCCGCTTTCCAGAACTGTTCCGGTTATCACGGTTCCCCTTAATGCATCCGCCGGTATTCTTCCCGCTTCAAAGCATTCCTGCGGAAATACCCTGCATGTACAATTTAACATATTATCTTCCAGAACTGATTCAGTTTCCATGACATATAGATTTCGACCTTGAATCTGCAGCCTATCCCCTACTTCCATATAATCCATATCCGCTATCTCATATCCGATCTGTTGTTTTTTCCGTCCTGCCTCTTTCCTGTTTTTATCTTTATAAGGAAGTATCGTATGAACATATTGTCTCAAATCAATATTTCCCCTGTTGTTTCCTTCCCGCATTCCCGCATAAAAAGCTACCTCTGTACCGGGTGAAGAACTCTCCGGCGCAATCTTTCCCTGTAAATGACTCACTATCCTCTTCAAAAAGTTATAATCCGTTTCCTGATATTGAATCAGCGGATACTGTAACGGCCTGTCTTCAATATTCCACCTTACATTGGCTGCATACTCTCCTGCAACAGACTGTACGACATCCTGATATGTCAGGGACAAATTCTGAAACGATCTGGATTTTCTTTCTATATCCATTTTCCATGTATAGGAAACAGCATTCACGTGCAAAATGGCATATTGCCCTTCTTCTTTAAGTCTGATATTCCGTACGACACCGGTAAAAAGAAGCTTCCTGCTTCCATCCTTATTTTGGCTGAATATCTCCAATTTCTCATTCGAAATATCCATAAGGTCCGTTTTAACAGATTCCCCCTTCACAATACCGCTGACTGCCGCACTTGTATGCTCTCCATATTTTGACTTTATACAACATTTATGTATGGTTAAAAACGTAAATCGACAACCGATCCTTAATTGTTCATAAGTAATTTTATCTGCCATAGAACTTATCTCCCTTGAAGATTACTCTAAAATGATCATCCTGTTATCCTGCCTTGTCCTTCTTTGTCCATAAATATCTATTCCGCGTCGTACTCCATCCAGAATTTCTTCCAGTTTCCGAAATGCCGTTTCGGTATTGATAGATATCCCGATTCCTTTCTCCCCTGTCTTTCTGAAAATATAGTCTTTCAGAATTGCAAAATTCACGGCATCTTTATTTTGAAGCAAAAAATAGGCAAACCGTATATCCCTATCTTCTGCGTTTTCACATTCCAAAATTTTTTCGGCGAAATAATCCGTAACTTCTTTGGACAGTGTATTGCCTCCTGCTGATGCCCAGGTGGCATTTGCAAGATTCGCCGTGTCATACTCTGTCTGAATATCAAAGAAATCCTTGTACTCTGTCCTAAGTCTTGCGCCCTCTTTTAATTTAAATCTGCATATTTCCAGTTCATTCTGTTTTCGCTCGAGGTTTTCGTCCAATACAAATTCCGTATTATACCTGATAAAATCCGGCAAAACTTCCCTCTCTATCAAGCGGAATTTTAAGCTGACACAACAGTTGGTCGGAACATATGCTACCCTTTCCTCTTCGGTAGTCAGGAAAATAAAATCCTGACATTTTATTACACCAGGCTCTACGCACAGGAAATTACCCTCTACTTGTATTCTGCATCCTGATATGATGCCGTCAGGGTAATCGGCATATTGTAACTGCAGCGCCGAATACGAGTAATCCCTAAGCGCCCATAATAATTCCTTTTTCATGATTCTTCCGCGTTCAAAGGCGGGGTAGATGTGTTGCATAGCATACCACTTCCTTGCTTTTTTTATTTTACTATCGCATCATATACATATATTTTCATATTGTATGTGTCGATCGACATATAGATTGTATCGCTTTCGCTTGTCAGTCTGAAATTATATATATTATTTGACAATTCCGGAATCATCACTTTTGCCAGATCAGTCTTATAAGGCTTTTTATCAGCATCTGTCATGCAAAATTCCGTATCAAACGACAGCATGTCCTCTTCCATATCACAGGAATATATAGTGGTCTGCTCATTCTCTTCATTATATTTTCTTACTCCATATTCAATATAATTGTATAATAATATTTTTTTTGTAAAATATGTCGGTATCTGCATATGGGCAGAAATATAATATCCATCCGTTTCTTCCTCTGTATTTTCCTGTATTGCTTCTTCATTCACAAAATCTGTTTCTCGCTGTTCATCTGCTCCTTCCTGTTCTCCGAGATTTTCCCGAACACATTCTTCTTCCTGCTGCTTTTCTATAGTTTGTTCCTCTTTGCCGCTATGTACATTAAGCAGTCCAATGAGCATCAACATCATTAGGATGCCTGCTATGAAGCCTGTAAAGAGATTTTTCCATCGTTCTTTCATCTTTGGCCTAATCCTCCATCTGATAAACATGCGCTTTCATATTATAACTATCAATATCCATATATAATGTCATGGACTCTCCCCTAACCCGGCAGGTATATATCATATTGAGGACATAGCAGATTACATCCCGATCAGCATCAAAATAAAAGACATCTTCTATTTGATTGTCCTCAATATACCTTTTCAGAACGCTTGCCACATTAAGATAAATCCCCCAGTCACATGTATTGTCCGGTATTTTTAAATAATTTAAGGTTTTCAGTTCATCAAGAGAAACCTCCGCAAAATGTTGATCTTCCCATGCCAGGTCATCCCAGTCCGATTCAACATAAAAATCCGGATAATATATGATCAATCCATCATCATCTCTTTCAATGAATTTATTTGCGGCTTCATTTTGACCTTGTGCGTACACATGTAGGACTGGACAAAATTCACCAGAATATATATAAACTTTTCCATCTTTTACATTCACATACACATCCAGAACATGTTCTGTCCCCTGCATCGTCATCTTATAACTTTCCAGTTTCATGTCTATTCCGGCTTCATTTTTTATAGGATATGCATACTTCCACTCTGTACTCTGCTCCCGCACAATAAATACGCGGTCGTCATATAACACATCATCTTTCAGATCACAGAAAAACGTATCTTCCATGCCTGTTTCCGTCATATACTGCTCTGCTCCATCCATAATCCACTCATATAATATAATCTGTCTTTGAACACTTTCTGGAATATCAAGCATTCCTTCTGTCAGATCCTCTCTTATATGTGCGATATTGACGTCAACAAGTCTTGTGTCTGGTTCGTTTTGCGGCAGTTCCGCTGCTGATGTATGATATGACATATTTGTAATATCATACAGGAGAAATGCGGAAAATAACGCGACAATACATCTAATCTGCTTATTCGATATTTTCATTTGTATATTCCTCACAAAGCCACTCCCCCTTCTCATTATCATATATAAGTACGGCATTATCTGTTTTTGTTGTTTGCTTATTGTGAACCGAACCTGGCGATTCAAAAAACACATTTCTTAATGATCCCTCTCCGATTACAATAACGGATGCACATTTATCAGGTTCAAACCAGATATCATATCCATTTATCCTCCCAAAATGATTCTGTATATTCCCAATAGGATTATCTGCTTCACCCCTTAATACAGCTAAAACTGCTTTCTTGGCAATACCATCTTCGGGTACTATTCTTAAACGATTTTTATCAAAACCAGTATAAACTTTAGGTGTTACTACCTCATCAATACTTTTATTATTTATTCTACATCGGTTTAACACCTCATATGCTACTGCAATCATACCTTCATAGGTATCAGCCTCTCCCGATACTACATCCACCAAATAGTAAAACTCATCTTCTGTATATAGTCCATGCCTAATATCCTCTTGCATACCCTCATCTATATCTTCATCTACATCTTCTACCAGATATGATGTTGTCTCCAGCCCCGACGTCAACGCAGTAATAATCCCTCCCACTCATTTCTATACCCCCTCTCTTATTTCATCCCATCAAAGTAATTCCTGACCCATCCTTCATGCTCAAACGGATAAAACTGCTCCGCTCCCAAGTACAGCTTTTCATCTTTTCTATACACCGGTACGATGACATATCCCCAATCCCTGCATCGCTTCCACGCAAAGAACTTGATCTCATGGTTGACGATACTGTCCGTTTCTTTCTGCTGGATATTGTCTTCATATACCTGTCGGATATCTTCATAGATTACTTCCCTAAACTGTTCCGGCTGGCAGTCGAAATGAAAATGGTATCTTATCCGGCCTTCTGTATCTTTCAGAAAAAGCTGCAAAGTCACATCATCCAAGTTTCTGGAAACATAGCCGGTCGTATCTTCCCTCAGGAAACCATTGATCAATTCCACTTCTTTACCATTATGCGTATATGCACTGACTGTATAGGGCAGCACAGGCTTGTCCGAATACAGTTCAATCTCCGCATAACCGAGTTTCTTATCTTTCATAAATTTCAACGCACCATCTACACAGCTCATTTTTAAGTCAATATCACCTGCTGCTTCTCTGTTCCTGCGCTTAAACTGTATCATCCTTCCGGGAATGAATTCCTTTAAGGCTTCCTTAAATATATCAATCTTGCAGGACTGCCCGGTCAACTTTAAAAATGAAAAATCTCTGATCTTATCCTGTTGATACAGTGGTTCCATAAATTTATGTATGATTCCGTAGATATCCCCTTTCAGTATCAACTCAAGCTCATAAAGATTCAGAATCATTTCAGGGAACTCCTTTACGATACGGAACCCTTCCTCTCCCTGCACGGATAATTTCCATTTATCAGCCTGGATCCATATGATATCTGAACTCTCTTTTTCCGTTGAAGTAATACCTACCCTTAATATACCCCCCTGCTCATAAAAATGCTTTTTGACCTGCTCCGCAAGGAAGAAGAGCAGATAAAAATTGTTTTTTACCTTAAAATATTCCTCCCTGCTTCTTGCTTCATATTCCCGGAAACGGGTGGGGATCTTCTTTTCCGCCATGCAGTAAGCCTCTTCCAACGTGCGGTACAATTCTTCCGTTCCATTTGCATCTACATATCGGAAAATATCCATATCCAATTCATGCAAGATTTCCTGTGATGTAACTGTCATTTTAAATCCGAATTTTTCTGCCAACAGGACTTTCAAATACTGCATAATCCGATAGGTCAGGTTATTCCCTCCAAAATCCGTATCGCCGTTTTCATATGCTGTATCAATCCGTATATGATATGCCACTCTGTCATCCCTTACGCGAAAATGACAGGCACATAGATCTGTCGTTCCGCCTCCGCAGTCAATGATCAGTGCCTGATACACCCGGTCAGTCTCTATATTTCCGGATGTAAGCATATTGGAAATGGTATTATAAAGGACCGCTACGCCCTCATCTATCATTTCTTCCTCCCGCATAATGTACTCAGGCAGGATATCCTGAAATAATCTCTGGAATAGAAACTTCTGCTTTACAGGACAGGAAACCTGTATCTGTCCTACTTTGCACTTAAACTGATTTTCCGTGACTGCAATAATATGTTCAAAATATGCTCTGATAATATCCTTTCGCGCAAGGAAAGTCCTTCTGCCATCTCTGTCTGTGATCTCTTCTTCTTTCTCATAATCACTGATCCATCTTTTCATATCGTAGAAGATGCTGAATCCTTCATCCACATAACAAGCATTGGACATATTCATTGCTGTCTGTCCAAAGACAAATCGAGGGTTTCCGTGGCTTACGGAGATAACGCCGACTACTGACGGTATTAATTTCTGTCTATCTTCAAAAACGGTGTATTGAATAGCATTTTTTACAAGACCGGCGGCAAAGGATGCACCTCCTGCACACTCAAAATAAAGAGAATCCAGATATACCCCTGCCGTAGTATTCGTAGAACCAAAATCGATCACCAACGGCATCCTTAGCGGAATCGGATCCCTTACTTCCACATCCATGAGCGGTATACGAAATGCCGGTATTTTCTCCGGCCGCTCTTCCGGTATTCCCTGATAGAGCGAAAACAGCCTGTCCGATTCCCTCTGTCTAAAGCAAAGCAGATCATAATCCTTTAAGTCTGCTTCCTGACAAGTCATATTCTCACTCTTCATAACATAGAGATGTTCTGTGTCCGCCTGCTGCCTGCGCAAATAGAAAATACCGCAGACCTTCTTTCCTCCGCTTATCAGAATCGCATTTGTATCTTCTAATTCTTTTCGGTAAGGAATCCGTATTCTGTCATATTCATTCATAGCACGTCCGGCATAGGTAATCATTTTAGATGGAATATGCAGCGTCGTATCCTGTGCGGGTACGATCTGTCCTTGTTCAAGTAACTGCTCCAATAGTTCCTGGCCCTGTTCACTCTCATGAAGTATCAGCATCTGTTCCCTTGTTCCCCGGTAGCGCATGATAACATGGATAAGCTCTTCCTTATCCATGGGGTTTATCATTCCCTGTATGATCTTCTCTTTACGACATATTTCTCTGAGCTGATGGGTTGTCATCAGCTCCAGATCGCTTTGCTTGTATAACCTCTTCTGCGCTGCTGTTTTGCGCTCTTCTCTGTTTAGTATGTATCTGCTCATGATTTTCTCCCTGCATTTGCAGTATCTCTTGATTCCCCGGCATATGTTCTATTGCCAATTACTATTTCACTTAACGCTTCACTGATCGTTGCACAATTAGATGGAATATGCAAAATTGTATCCTGTACGGGCACGATCTGCGCTTATTCAAGCAGATTCTAATACACATACGGTTCCACTATGCTTTCTTTTACTCTTTTCTGCTCCGCTAAAAATATCATATATATCTTCTGCTTTTTCCATCCTCTCTTCTTGCTTTTGAAGTTTTGTAAAAACAATCCTGCCATCTATAATTTCCGTGTCAACATAACATCGTTCAAATTCCAAGCATATATTGCCACATCAGGCCGCAACACACCCTGTTATCCCTTCCGGTACACAGAAAGATTAAATGAGTAGTTTCTCTCCATATATTTTTTCTTATCACCCATGCTCTCTACCGCTACTTCCTTCCACAAATTAAAAAATCACCATCTCATCCATCGCCATCGTTTCATCCACTCCGATAATACCGAAGTGATGTTCAAAAAACCAGTGTACGGTCTCCTGTATCGGCAGAAACATCTCCTTAAGGAAGGATGACCTCCTTCTCTCCTGTTCTGTTTCCTTTACTCCCAGGTATACCAGAAGCTCATATACAGTTTCGTTGTTTTCATAAATATAAGCATGCGGATAAATCCGCATCAGTGCTTTTCTAAATTCCTCCAGATAATTCCCTGTCTTTAGAAGCTGCAAATAGGAAAGCAGTATTGTTTTCTGCTCTGCTTTATCGAAAAGGGTAAAACTTTCCTTAAAAAAAGTTCCGTACATACCATTCCTAATATCATCTCCTGCCAGTTTACAATAATAATCTTCTTCCGTAAGTCCTTCTCTCAAGTCTAACTGTACGATATAGTGCATACAAACATCAAAGAAGATCTCTCTTGTCTGTTCCATTCCCATAATATTCTTATCAAACAATGTCCCAAATACGTCCTGCAGGCGATAGATAGGATTAATTTCTATCCGCTCTTCTTCCGGACTATCCTGATTTAGGTCAATAACAGACACTTCCATATACGGACTTGGATCGGATGCCTCTACAAAATACAGAGTATCGCGGTCTATGTTATTTTTTTCCGCCTGCAAAACGACTTCCCAAGCATAATTCATACAGTAACTCCTTTACTTAACTCTAATCCGATTGCTCCACGACTCAGCAGACTTTCAGCCAATTCTTCACATATCCTGATCTCGTATCCATAAATATTCTTTATTCGATATAAAACTTCTTTCTCCCCAGCATTACCTTCTTCTAATATAGGGCAATAATAAGATTTACTTTCGTCTTTTTGTGTATCATGCAAAACCAGAAATATATAAGGTATCCGACTGTCATACAAATGAATAATTTCCATTACCTCTTCCGATACCATCAGTACAGGATCTATCAAAATATCGGGATAAATCACATCCATACCTGTCCGCATTTCCAGTAACAAACGTCTGGGTATTTCTCTGTAATCCCGCCTGTTCAGCTTCCTTACGTCTAATTTCCCATACCAGTTTACTATCTGCGGCAGGGGATTCCCTTTTTGTACGGTAAGTACCAGGTACTTTTTATACATGCTCTCACACACTTTCTAATTTCTCTGCTTCTCCTCTCCACTTGCCAAAAAAGAAAAAGAAATCGTCTGTTTTTTTCAACCGCTTATATTCTTCACTGTTTCTGATCTCATCTAACATATCCCTGCACATGGCTGCTATTGCGGCATAATAATATTCTGCATACTGATATCTCACAGCATCTTTCTCATACTGGTATATCCTAGGATATTCTTTTTGCAGCTTATCCATTATTTCAATCATATCCTGCTCATACATTTGAAAGAAACATGGTAAATACCATGTAAGTTCTAATTGATTGCTATCCATGTAAAATTCTTCTCCGTAGAGAGAAAGCCGAAGTTCTCCTGTCTTCATAAGAATGCTGCTATACAGATAGCATATCCCCACACTTGCCGCTTCCGCCTCAGTCTGTTCTTCCCACTGCCGAAAGAGTTCTGCAAAAACTTTTATCACTTCTTCTCTTCGTTCCGTTTTCTCATACGATCTTTCCAACAGCCGGATTCTGGATGCAAACAGTCTTGTCTCCCACTTATAGGCATCCGCCATCAGTTTTTCTCTATAGACCATCCCGTTTCTTCCTTCTATCCATTTCTATTGCGTGTCCTATTGTATCTTCAAATTCCCGCCAATAAAGGAAATATCATTATTCAACTGTATACTTGTTCCCTTTTGTTTAAAATTTACTGAAGAAGCGCCTGCGACAAGCAGTGACCCGTTATTGCTTGTAATCGTCAAATCTTTCCCCGCTTCCAGCATGACAGAATTCGCACTGATTATACGGATTCCCTCTTCATCTATCAGCTCTATCCTGTTTCCCTGATTATTGGTAATAACGATTGAATCAGGAGTAAATCGTACTTCTTTCTGATACTTGCTCTTAAATACCTTATGCTCCGGATTCTTTCGATCAACACTATCTGTCTCCACGTGTACAGAACTTATCACAAAAGCATCTTTTTCTGCTTTCTCCGGTACTGTCAGCCGTACCATATCGCCCGGCTCCGGCATACAATACCATCCGGTTCCATCACCGGTAGAATAGACCGTCGCGTAAGGATACCATATGTCAATCTCCTGTTCCCTGCTTTCATCGTTTGTGACAGCAATCTGCACTTTATCTTCTCTTACCCCGATCACTACGGCAGATAGTGCACAACCTGCCATTTTCTCCTGATATTTCTCCGGTACTTCTATTCCTCTTTTTCTTTTCATATAATAACAGTGTACAAGTTCTCCGCCCTGATACCGGCTCTGTATTTTATAGATATAAAAAGGTTCTCCGTATAATATGGTATAGTCTCCGATCTTCTGCACTTCCCTGCACTCGGCCATATATTCCAGACAATCCGACTCTGATACCGGCATATTCCGGTACAGCTTTTCTCTGTATCCGCTCAGATCCTTTCTCATTGTATATTTTTCACCTTCCGGCAGGATGAAACGCTCTCCTTTCGGAAGTGCATAAGATAACTTTATTCCCATCGTCTGCGGATCCGGCACCAGAAATTGATGCCTGCGGCTTGCTATCCTTTTTAAAAATTCCCAGTCTGTTTCATAATATTGTAAGATCAGTTCTCCGGTTTTTTCTTCCCATGGCTCGGAAAAAAATATTTCAGCTTGTTTATATTCGGCAGTTATTTCCTGAAAAATCTGCATATATTTCATATGCGGATTCTGAAAAGAGCGCAAATGCTTTTTCTCGTCCAACAACAAACTTCCTGACTTAATCTCCAGTGTCAGTTTACTCTGATCGTTTCTATGTATAATAGAAAAATCCGAAATGATTCCGCTGAATAAAGTCCGCACTTCCCCCTCTTTGCCCGTTATCCGGATCTGCTCCCATACATTGCCGCTCAGCATCCCCAGATACTCTTCTTCCTGCTCGTCCGTTATATGCCCTGAAATCATTACTTTCCCATGACAATTAATTTCTTCATCCACCTGTAATTCCAGAATATCCAAAAACGTTATCGGACTTGTCCTGATATTATATTCTCTCATCCGTACTCTCCTTTATGGACCTCATCATTTCCCATACTATAGGTTTCCACCTGTCATATTCTTCAAAAAGGCAGTAAAACGTTCCAAGGATATTCCGGCCTTTCATCTGAAAGAAAAACAGCACATTATACACCCTCTCATCACCGGCAAAACTTTTATATTCTAACCATTGCACTTTGACAGTGCCGTACACTTCACCGATGTCATAGCATACGATGCGGTTATCCAGATTTTTCAACTGCTTTTTGACCGCTTCTCCCAATCTTATTTCTCTTTCGATTATCTGCATAGTAATTCCGGCTGTTCTTTTAGGTATGGAAAAAAGAATCTCCGGTCTGGTCTCCGACCAGAATATCTCTTCCGCCACCGCCTTATCCGCCAAAGAGAAGTTCTCCGGTATCCATACCGTAAATCCATATAGCGACCGCCACTCCTCTTCTTTTTTTTCCCGCTCCGCTTCTCTTGTACAGATAGCCTGCATCTGTAATAAATAAAAATCCAGATCGTTGTGATCAATCCGTTCCATGCAATTTCCCCCATGTGCCAAAGCTGTAAAGGATAAGACTCTTCCACTTTATTTCTTCCGTATCCGGATAAGTAAATGTCAGCAGAATCATTTCATCCTGCATTACGCTGAATGCTTTTATATGCTGCTCTTTTCTATCCGGCATCTTAATCCGAAACCACCCTACGGGAAGTTCTCCCTTTTCACATAAATAGACCGGCGAAAAACTGTATTGCGGAAAAGTGTTCTCCGCCAATTTCCGTGCCGCTTCTACTGCAGGAACAATATCCGACTTTTTCATTTCCTGTCCGGTTGTCTGCCCTGTCACCTGCACACCGTCACAATTTTCCAGAATAATATCCGGCCGACCTTTCCACGGATAGCACCTGCGGCTTTTCTCTTCTTCCATCTGATAAAATCCTTCCGGAAATTTCATCTGTAATCCGATTATATCCAGTTCCAGAATTGTGAGCAGAATACTCTCCTGTATGCACCCGCTGCTCTCTTTCATGCAGAATATCTCCATATTCTTCCTTCTCTTTCCTCTTAAAATCCATCTGAAATTCTTCCATCAACTGCCGCCTTCTTTTCAATACTTCTTTTGTACGGGGTTGTTCCGTTTGAAATACTCTTTTCTCTAATTCCAGAATTGCATTTGCACGATTTTGAGCAGTGTTTAAGCTGTTAATCTTATCGATTGCCGGATTTTTGCCGACTCCTCCTGTTTCCATTGGATCACTCATAGCAGCCTGCTCCTTCCCAATTGTTTTACCTGACATCCTTCCAGCTTATATTCCAAACTGTCGTTCAATTCCACCGATGGGGTAGAACCGATCATACACGCTGCCATTTTCTCAGGTTCCTTAAAAACGTAGTTTGCCTTACCTTGGTCTTCTCGATAGAATACAGGAAATTCTTCCTCTTTACTGCCTTCCATCACTACTCTGTCAGCCGCCCCTATCAAATCGAATCCATTGCACATATTAAGAACTGTCGGAGCAAGTGCTTTTTTGACCAACGATATTTCCTCCGGTGCCTGAAACAGAACATTATTTCCTTTCAGTCTCACAGTATCCTCTGCTATTATTGTAAGATTACAATGGCTGATTAGACCGGCCCCCATTTCATCCTTTAACTCCGCCTGCAATGTTTTCTCCGTTTTCATATCCCGGAATCCAATTGCATCCGGCGTCAGATACATACGCTTCCCACCCTTGGTCGTAAAATATCTGTGGGAACTATTCATTTCAGGATTGTTCGTCCCATTCCTGCGGACACCGCATACCACTCTCCCTTTATTTTCATCCACATCTCCTATCCGCACATAAACACGCTCCCCTTTCTCGGGCATACAATATACAAGATTTCCCATATCCGGTTCCCATGGATACCAATAAGCGCTTTCCCGATTCTGCTCTCTATCTATATCAAACTTAACCCTGATCTGCTCTTCTTTTATATCCAACACCTCTGCTGAAAGAAGTAATCCCGCTGCATATGGATTTTCAGATGTATCTGCCCGTATGACTGCTTTTTCCGTCAGTGTATAGTAAAACTGCAATAATCCGTACTCTAATCTGCACTTCTTCCCTGTTACGGTAAGTTCCCTGTTTTCCCACTCTATTCTATCGCCGATCTCCCAACTGTCACTCGTCTTTACGTACATGCAGATACTTCTGCTTTCCCTGTCATACCAGATTCTTTCTCTTACGGCTTTATCATCTGCTCTATGCTTCTGCCCTTTAGGCATACCGATATGAACATCCGATCTTATAGAATACGCAGAAGTTATGATCCCGGTATTGAATCTGCCTGCCATTCTCATTAGGAATGCCCAGTCAGTCTCTTCTATCTGATAAACCGGCATTCCAATTTCCTGATCTTCAACGTGAAATTGCAGCCTTACCTCTTCTATATCTGACAATACCTGCTTCATCACTTCCCGATAAGTCATAGAAATATTCTGAAACGTCCTGCGTTTTCTCTGGTAATCGAGCAACTCCGTAAAGGATACGCCCAGCAATGATACATAGTATCCCATACCCTCCTGCTTCAACTGCGCTTCTTTCAGCATACCTTCAAAAAGTATCCGATCATCTACTCTGATCGTGAGCTTTGTCCCCGCCAGAGGTTGTAGCAAACATTCTTCTCCTGCTTCATCCGATACGTTTCCTTCTATCCGGACATAGATATGGGCATTTCTCTATACTTCCATATAGAAATCCTGTATAGCAGCAATAGGGACAACAGATTCTACCTGTATATCTCCCTGTGTCAATGATGACATTAGCGTACCTCCTCATCTGCCATTTCTTCAATATATACAATCACGTTTGTCACCGGTATATATCTGATCTTTAAATGTTGTCCATCTCCCGTGATTACACTCTCATCTCCATTTTGCCAAATATATCCCCATGAAAGTCTTGCACTACCAGATTCAAACTCCACATTATTCACTGTAAACGTTTCTATTCTTGTACGCTTCTCATAATTTTCTACTACTCCTTCCACTTCATAATACTCTCCTAACTTATAACCAATAATCACATCACCATATGTTATTATCAGACCAAAAATTAATAACGAAAAGATTATTATCATAAAAGCTGTGACAATAATTTCGCATTTATAAAGGATATGCTCAATTTTTGTGTCTGTTTTGTGCTTTTTTTTGAAACGGTAAATTAAAGCGATTGTCCACATGCCAACAAGAATCACTATTTGTAAAAAGCCTCTAGGACTTCCTATATAACTTACCTCAAACAAAACTTTGTTCATTGTGAATCCCACCCTTCCGGTAATATTTGTTCAATATATACGATGATATTTTCTCTTCCGCGAGGAATATATCTTATCCTTAAATGTTGTCCGTTTCCTGCTATAACACTAAAAATTTTACCAACCGGATAATAACCCCATTGATTGCCGCTTGAACAGTGAAATTTTACTCCATCTAAAGTAATATATTCACTATTTTTGAAATAACAATAAGAATCCACTGTTCCCTCTATTTCCACATAGTGACCCATTTTATATTGAATTACGATATCCATATATCCTTTAATTAAAAAAAATACATATATCACTATGAAAATTCTCAATACTTTTGTAATTACTCCCGCTATCTTTCTACCTTTTTCACTTTGATCCGTCCTTTCTATTCCTCTAAACCGAAAATATAAAAAAGAAAAGATGCATAAAGCTATAATAATGATAAAATATGTACGCCAACTTCCGATATAACTTACTTCGAATAAAACTCTATTCATACGCAAACCCTTTCTTAGAACGGAACATATTTTTACGAAATGTTACTGCTTCTATCCTTTAGTCATCTGCTATTTCTTCAATATATACAATCACATTTGTCCCCGGTATATATCTGATCTTTAAATGTTGTCCATCTCCCGTGATCACACTCTCTCCATCGCTTTGCCAGATATATCCCCATGAAATTCTTGCACTACCGGATTCAAACTCCACATTATTCACTGTAAACGTTTCTATTCTTGTACGCTTCTCATAATTTTCTACTACTCCTTCCACTTCATAATATTCTCCTAACTTATAACCAATAATAACATCCCCATATGTTATTATCAGACCAAAAATTAATAATGAAAAAATTATTATCATAAAAACCGTGCTAGCATAATCGATTTTATAAAGAATATACTCAAATCTTGTGTCCGTTTTTTGCTTTTTTTTAACACAATGAATCAAACCTACTGTCCACACGCCGACAAGAATTACTATTTGCAAAAAACCTCTAGGGCTTCCTATATAACTCACTTCAAACAAAACTCTGTTCATAATTATTTCTCCAATTTTAGATTCTTGAATTATCAAACAAAATCAGTCTTTCCCTGTATCCATATTGGCAAAGAACTCTTCAATTCCTTCAACTACTTCTTCTAATCTAAATGTATAACTTACTCCCATATGTGATTCCACTACAGTAACCTTTGTCCCCTTGCCAAAATAAATTATTTCACCATCGCCAATCAAATAACCATCCTCATCATATGCTGAAATTAAATTTACACCCCCCACTACTCCATATCCGCCTCCAACTCCACTTTCAAATCCAAGTCCGGCCGCTTTCTCAACACTTGGCACACGCAATCGCCCAAAGGAAACTGTTCTGCTTCCTTCTATTCCCACCATCATACCTCCACTAAGCGGAAACTGAACATCACAATTACCCTTTTTATCAAAAACCAATTGCACTCCCATACTGCCGTAAGCTATTGCTCCAAATGTCGTTGTAAAATTAATGATATATACTTCCTCCGCATCTCTCAATCCATTTGTATTTAAACCGCCGTCTACATAGCTTTCTATCGGTTCAAGCGGAGAGGGTAATTGCCCATTTTCTTCCGACGTATCTTCCTCCGGAATTTCAAACATTTTCGAAGGATCTGGGAAATCCGGTTCCATGCTCCCCGGCTCCAAAGCAGGCAGTTCCGGAATAAAGGATTGCGGCGCACTAATAACAGGTTCCTTCCCGTTCAAATCTACCCACCTGACAGGGTTATTCCAACAATAACTGTAACGATTCAGCGTTTTGGGCCGCACACCCTTTCCTCTCTTGCTATCCTCTGCCATAAACCGGCCATATTCCGGTTGGTATTCTCTTGCCTGTGCAAAATAAGTGTGGCTGACAGCATCATAGCGATACCCTGTATAACCAAACGGCTGCTTTTCCCCCTGTTTACTATAACTTCTCAGGGAAGAGGCTTTTTCCTCCGAATTATAGAGATCTCTGCCGAATTCATCGTATCCATATGTATCTCCGTTTCCATTCCCATATAATACGCGCAATGGACTGCCTAAATCATCCTGCATATAATAATGCAGTTTCTTCCTCTCATCTTCCATGACCGCCACATCAGCATCCCAAAAGAAGTTCCGTGTCCCATCTTCTTTTTCAATACCAATCAGATTGTTATAAGGTCTTGTCAGGTCCAGCAAATACTCCTCCGTACACGCTTCACTGACTCTTCCTGTCCGCTGCCCTAATGCATTATAATAATAAACTGCCTCCCTTCCCATATCGTCCCATGATTTTACCAGTCTGTCGGCCGCATCATAAAGATATCCGTGAAGCAGACGGCCATCGCGATACTCCCCTGTCAAATTTCCTCTCCTATCATAAGCATATGTCGTATGTATGACGGCTTCCCCGTCTTCTGCCAGGGAAACGATATTTTTCTCCAACATTTTATTCATACTGTCATATGTAAATACGTATCTTCTGTTTTCTGTATAGTCTTCCATATGAGTACGATTCCCGAAAGAGTCATACTGATAACTGCGCAATTTTTTCCCATCCTTTTTCACTTCGACAAGTCTTTGGAGCGCATCATAAGTATAGCGGTATTCGCCGCTTTCTCCGGGAAGTCCTCTTCTTTCCTTTCTGATCAATGTCCTATTACCCATGTCATCATAGGAATAGCAGAATCTGTCAAGTATGCCCCTTTGTTCCTTATGTACCAGCTCGTCCAACTGCCCCTTTTCATTGTAATGCCAACAGGTACGATACCCTCCCGAATTTCTTTTTTCTGAAAGTCTTCCATGTTCATCATAGCAATAATTTATCCGGAGTATTTCCTCTCTCCCTGCTGCTCTCGCCAGTTCAACGGGACGCATCATCTCATCATACTGCCATTTAAGTATCGTACCGTCCGGGTATATCATTTTTCTTTTTTCTCCCCGGTCTCCCCATTCATAATGTGTGACTCGGCCTTTATGGTCTGTGATATCTGCAGGCATTCCCTGACTGTCTCTGTCGATCTTCGTTTCTCCCAACCAGTCCTTAATTGTAGTAAGCTGCCTTAAAGGCGTATACGAAAACGCCGCTTTTCGTCCGTCACTATACAGGACGCTTTCCGGCATTCCATCAGCCCTATAGGCATATGCTGTTACATGTCCCTCTTTATCTGTTTTCTCTGTCATCCTGCCCAGCGCGTCGTAATGGAAATATTCCACCCCCAATGCACCCCGTATACATGTAACCTGTCCAAAAGCATCTCTTTCGTATTCCGTAATACGATCCTCTTCCCCCTGCATGCCACATTGGCAGATATGAACAAGGTGATCTTCCGCGTCATAAGTATACTCAGTCCGTCTTCCAAGCACGTCTGTCATTTCTTTTACTTTGCCGCTTAAGGTATAAGAATACTTTGTCATATTCCCTCCCGCATCCGTTACGGCGATAATATTCCCGGCAGCATCATAGTCCAAGAACTTCTCCTGCCCCGTACTGCTTACAATATGTATGATCCTTCCCATACAGTCATACTCATAAGAAATGCAGTTTCCTTTCCCATCAGTCTTTTGTCGGATCCTTCCAAGTGCGTCATATTGATAAAACAGCTTCCTGCCATTTGGATAAATACTTTTCTCCATTCTGCCGCCCGGCAGATAATAATGCTTTGTCACTCTCCCTGCAGCATCTGTTTTGGTCATTATTCTGCCCAATTCGTTATATTGATAGCAGATCGTATTCCCTCTGCTATCTGTTTCTTCCGATAATTCCCCGGCATCATTATACCGAAACGTTCTCCGGTTTCCTGCTGCATCTGTGATAGTGCTTATTTTCCCGCTCCGCTTATCATAAACATAGGAAGTTTTCCCCCCTGCAGGATCGATAACCATGATCACTCTGTTTAAAGCGTCATATTCGTAAGAAGTTTCAGACATTACGTCCTGCCCATCTCCTGATTTCACGTTCAGCAGATTTCCAACAGGATCATAGGTAAAGTCCGTCACACGCATTCCCTCTTCTTCCTGTTCCGATACCATGCGCTTTATCCGTACCAGCCGCCCGTCCCTGTCATATTGATATACTGTCGTCCTTCCCAAAGGGGAGATTTCTTTGGCGATCCTGCCTGATCCGGTATAACTTCTCTTTGTCGCCCGTCCTTCCTTATCCGTTATAATTTCCGGTTTTCCCATGGCATTATAAGAAAAAGAAACGGTGCCGCCGTCAAAATCTTCTATCTGTACAGGTCTGCCGCTCACATCATAAGTATATTTTCTGACACTGCCTTCCGGATTTGTTTCGGATAAAAGATTATCCCTTTCGTCATACTGATAACTGATCTGATTTCCGTCTTCGTCTGTTATCTGTATCAATCGATTCAAGGCGTCATAACGATATGCCGTCATCGCACCATAGGCATCCGTAATGCTCCTAATATTTCCTCTCTCATCATGTTCTATTTTGATATCGCTGCCATCAGGCATGATCATCCGTTTTGGCAGTCCGTTTTCATCATAAACAGTTTCCCGGCTTCTCCCAAGTGCATCTTTAGTTCTTATTAAACGACCGTTCTGGTCATATGTATGTTTTAATACACATTTACCTTCTATACTTAATGACGACAATTTCCCGTCCTGATTGTAAACAAACTCTTTCCGCTCTCCTAATGCATTGATACTCCCGCTAAGTCTCCCCCGTTCATCATAAAAATAACGGGTCGGATTTCCATTCCTATCCACGTATAAAGTACACTGATTATTTTCATTGTACTCAAAGCACTCCTCGCTGTTCGGATAGATCGTCCTTATATTACGGAATTTATCATCACTCTCATATGCAGTGATATAACCATCCTGACTCCTGGCATAGGTGCACAGACCTTTGTCATCATAACGAAACTCCGCGATACCGCCATCCGGTGTTATCTGCTTCGTGACCCGATTGGCACTGTCATAAACATTCTTTACTGCAATGATCCCCCGCGGCGTGGTCACACTCTCTAAACGTAGATTCTCATTATAATGATAAGTATACTCCTGTCCGGATGAATTGATAAATTTACACAATACACGATAACTATAGCAAAGTCTGACATTCCTGCCTGTATGATCGCTTATGCGGTATAGATTACCTTCTTTATTATAATCATAATGCAGTGCACCGCCGTTTGCACTTCTTACTTCAATTAATTGACCGCTATCATTATGCAGAAAAACGTCTGCGTTTCCGTCTCTATTTTTTCTCTCTACAATTCTTCCAGCCTTATCAAAACTATATTTCATACCTGTTCCGCTGACATAACGGTATCCATCGGCTTCTTTCTTTAAAAGTCCTGCCGCGCCTGCCGGAGCATAGATATCTCCAACTACCTGCCTGCATAGGAAAATCTGACCATCTCCGAGATGCAGACATAGGATCCCGGCATCCTTCTCTTCTACAGATATTTCATAATTATGATGCCACCCCTCGCCGATACTTCCGCCCAGATTCTCACCCATAGAATAATATGTTATATGGAAAGACAGCTTTGTAATTCCCCGTATCACTAAATCTTCTTTTTCGTAGACAAAATTTCCCGTATTCATATTTACCGGGTCATATGCCCAAATACTCCCGCACTGCAATCTTGCCCAGAAACCAAGCTGCGACGAATAGCGTTTCCAGTAATCCGCCCAGTCAATCGATTGCGTTTCGCCCTGTCCTGATGTTCTCGGGACAATAAAACCACCCTTCTCACATATCAGAACACTGTCCAAAGTCAAAGCAACCCTGCCGTTTACATGTTCCGCCATTGCAGTAATCCCTGGAACTTCCCAATGATCTTTCAATTTCATATATTTTTCGCACTTCTTACCATTCTTTAGTCTGCACTCGCCAAAAAACGGTATATTTTCTCCCCGCCTGCAATCTGCACTGCTTGCCTTTTGCTTACCATTTTCCATATAATTACTACATCCAACTGATACTCGCAGACGGCCTCCTTTGCTTCCGTTCATGCATCGTAGTTCCGCACCATCCACCAAATAGCTTTCGCCCATCCTGTTCTCCCTGATTTCACTTTATCTTATAAGTTTTCAGCGCCTCATATCCGGAGCAATACTCCGGTTTTTGTTGTCCATATCGCACTACCAAATAATCTCCCTGCCAGTCAAATATGTAATAGCGGCAATCCGATGATTTCCCCACTCTCTGCCGTTAATTTGGTGCTTTGTATCCCTGAATAGGCATACACAGGAGCTGCCAAACAATCTATTTCATATTCCTCTGGATTTCCTTCTATACAATCTCTTCTTCCAGGCCGTTTTGATTTTCTGCCGGAAACAGATCATTCACATCAATGCAGTCAGTTCTCATATTTCCATTCACGTGACATAGATAAACATATTCATCCACATCAGCGCTGACAATATATTATGAATCCTTCTAAAAATATAACAAGTATCAACAAACAAATTATTGCAGTTGTAGGCAATTGCCTCAAACATTTCAAACCAACACCCCCATGCACCGGTACTCCAAAAACTCCCTCTGTAATACCGAAAGAATATACCGAATCTGCGACTCATATAAATAATCTGTTTCCGCCTGTTCTTCTCTCTGTATTTTAAGCAGCAGAATGCTTCTTTCGTCCCGTTCAAATATTCCTGCTCCGGCGAAAACATTCATATCACCGCTAAATATCTCTCCTGCAGCGTCCGCAGTAATTTCATAGCCAAGGACATTTATCCGATAACCGCCTGACATTTCTTCTATCTTCCTATACAATTCCAACGGTGATTGTATGAAATTTCCTGTCTGCTGCAAGTATCTTGCCGCAAGATCATCTTTTCTGCTGTTTGACAGCACAGGATATCGATAGCCAACTGATCCTTCCGGCGTTCCCTGATACAGTCTGTGCAGGAACACATTTTCCAATGATGCTTTCTTGGTTTTCAGTATGATCTTGTTTTTCTCATAACGCACCGATCGTATTTCTTCCCCGGTCTCTACCAAATACCCATCATCGCTTGTCTGTTCCTGCGGCAGATAGAAAATATGCTCATAAAATGACTCATCAATGCAGGGCACCCTGAACTCACTTGAATGAATAGATGTCTTTTCAATATTCCAGAGTGGTATTTTCCCTGTCTGAATGTATTGATCCCATTTTCCGTATTGAAATACCCGTCCTTCTTCTCTACCTTCTTTATCCACCAGTGTTCCATTTTCAGGAATCAAATCATAGAAACGCTCCAAGTGCCCTAAATGCAGCGTCTGCCATGGAATATAATTTCCGGTAAACAATTCATACAGCATTTTTATACTCTGCTGATATCTGGCTGATCTCTCAATCCTGAATCTGACCGTTTCTCCTGTTTTACTGTCTGTCCCTACCAGTATTTTCTGCTCATTGAACGCTTTGTAAGCTTTCTCACCCGCCGCAAGATAAACCGTCTCACACTCCCGCTTTATGTTCTTTTTTATGTCCTCTTCACATATAGGAAACCAGAAGTGATTGATCGGATCATAATCCGCCCTGTCAATAATTGTCATATAAACATGAAAGGATTTCCATGGTACATCCAGTTCATTCTGTACCCGTTTTTCCAATGCGTCGTATTTATGTTCCGCCCACGAAAAAACGTTCCTAAGTCCCTCTAACAGCAGTTCTTTGGCAAATCTCCGTTCATCCAGGTCATCGATCTCTTTTAATTTGTTCTGTATGTAGCTTTCATAGTCAAACCGTTTTTCTTCTATCATGAGCCGTTCCCGCCTGTGTCATCAGTATCTTTCTTTACCCTATATCCTTATCAAACAAGCTCCCAAATACATCCTGCAGACAATAGATAGGATTAAAGTCAATTTTATAAAGTAATCTCATCCATTTTCATTACTATTTTCATACAATTTTATATAATAAATATCCTCCGCTATGTTCTCCATTTCACACAAAACAGGATGCTCCTGTTTCAATGCATACCACGCAGAATATAATCCGTCTTCTTTACGAGTAAGTGTAAGCATTAACTCACCCTCCTTATAGCGCTCCTCCATTCCATATAAACTATCTCCCGGCATATTTCCTTTAAAAAATATATCAATAGAATCTCCATCCCCTTTTATATATGCTAATGATCTCATTTCCAAAAACAACTCATAAGATTTTGGATAAAAGATGTACCCCTTATTTTCAAGTTCAGCATAATAATTTTCATCAATTTTATAAATCATAATATCAAAGTCTATCTGTATTCTTTCTTCATCATACTCATACACTTCTGAGTAGCCATATACACCTATCCAAGTATCCAATTTTTTCCTGTTATTTACTGTTTTTCCATAACTAAATAGACTATACAACGCCATTAAAACCAATAAAGCAGCAACCACTCTTTGTATTAAAAACTTCTTATCTCCCATTTCATTTCTCCAAAGTCTGATTAGTTTACAAAATAAATACCTTCTATTTTTCCCTTGTCTTCACATAAAACAGGATGCTCCTGCCTAAGTGCGTACCATTCCGAATACAATTGCCCATCCTGTTGAGTCAGCGTAACCATTAGTGTATCTTCTTCATAGCGCTCTACTATTCCATATAAGCTATCTCCTGGCAAGGTTTCTTTAAAAAAAATGTTAATAGAACTCTTATCTCCATTTATGTAAGCAAGTGATTTTGTCTGTAAAAACCATCCGTCTCCTCTCAATTCAGCATAATATTTGCTATCAACTTTATATATGATAATATCGTATCCAACCCAATAACCGCTTTCTCCATTATTGTGTTCAAACTCTTCGCTATATGTGTATTCTCCCAGCCAGGTATCCAACCCTTTTCTATTTTTTATTAATTTCGCCCAATGCAATACACATAGAAACAAAATAATAAAAAATACTATCAGAATTACCTTTATCATTCTCTGATGTTGTCCTCTGTCTTTATTCATATTTTCCCGAGAATAAAAATATCTTTTATCACTTGCAGACATATTCCCGCTGCCCGGTAATCTATTAACATCATATGTTCCGCTCATGTTTTCTCCTTTTCTACGTTTATATCCTACAAAACAATTTTCCATGCATAATTTATGCCAGCACACACACATTTTCTTTATGCTGTCTAAACCGTTTTTCTTCTATCATGAGCCGTTCCCGCCTGTGTCATCAGTATCTTTCTTAGTTCCATCCTCTTCTTTGTCCTCTTCGTCCTTTTCCTCTTCCTCTTTCTTTACCGCTTCGGTTTCTGCCTTTATTTTTTCCGTCTCCGCTTTTATTTTCTCTGCCTCTGCTTCTGCTCTTATTCTTTCTGCTTCCGCCTCTGCCCTTATCCTTTCCGCTTCTGCTTCTGCCTTTGCCTGTTCAGCTTCCGCTTTTGCTTTCTCCGCCTCTGCTTTTTCTTTTTCTGCCTCCGTCTGTTCTTCCTTATCTTTTGCTTCCTTCTCAGCATCGGCTTTCTCTTGTTCAGCATTTTCCTCCTGTGCTGCTTTGGTATTGATCAAATCGATCCTTCCCTGTACCTCATTTGCTTTGTTAGATTTGCCCAACTCCTCATAAACTGCCTTCGCGTACTGATACTGTATTTTTGCTTGTTCATAATCTTTATCTGATTCATATATCCGTGCCTGCTCTTCAAATTGCTCTGCTTCAGTCACTCTTCCCTCTACTGCTTCCTGTTTTTCGTTGAGGACTATGATCTTTTGATTCAAAGATGCAATCTGTACCGAGTCTTCCATGTTAGTATATTTTTCCAGAGCAATCAAATAAAACACCATGGCTCCATCATAATCACCCTCACTATAAGCCGTATCTCCCTGTGTCACCAGATCTGCCGCCGCAATCTCAGCCGCTGCCTGCTCCGCGATCAGTTTGTCCTGTTCTTCTATTGCTACGCTCCACTCCTCATATAACTGATCCAGAGCATCCATAGCCTGCTGCTTGCCTTCCATAAAATAAATAGCCGCCGCCTGCTGCTTTGCTTCCAGATATTTCTCTTCCGCCAATTCATAACTCCCCAGTACACGCAGACTGTCCCCCATCGCAATATCATCGAAAATCTGCTCGTAACCGGCAGCCTCAGCAAGCCGTTCTTCTATGTAATCAAGTATGCTGTTATCTGCATATCTTACCCTTTCCTTTGCTGTCAGATATGCTTCTTTTGCATCTGCAAAATTCCCTTTCCCCCAGAGATCATCAGCGCTTATAACCGCTTCCAGACAAATAAGATACTCATTAAATTTCTCCTGTAATTCCGTATCTCCCAGTTTCTCAGCAAGCTGTATGGCTTTTTCGCACTCTTCTTTTGCCCTGATAAAATTGTGATCTTCCATATACGCTTCCGTATTGGAAAAACACAGCTCCATATCCGCTCTCTTCTTCGTTCTGTCTCTTCCCCATAGAAAAACGATAAGCCCTGCAACCAGAACGACCACTAATATTACAAATATGATCATGAATATTTTTTTTATATTCTTTCTTCGGTTAGGATCAACAAATACTTTGTCCGCATAAATAGCGACAAAAGTATAATTATCCAGATTCTCCGGCTGTCTGGACAGTAAAAGGTCTTCTACTTTATTACATTCCTCTTCCGGTTCATTTCCTGCTTCTTCAAAGACATCACCAATTTCTCCCTCATCCACATTTTCCCAGATTCCTTTTGTGTATAAGGCGATGATGTCGCCATCTGCCAATTTTATCTTCTTGGAAACAAACGGACTGTATTTTTCCATTCCGAGATAAGATGTCAGATTGTTTCGTTCTTCATGCTCAGCAAGCTTATCCTCGGCTATCTGCCCATCCTTCACCATGTTCTGGCTTAAAGACATATCAGAAGTAGCCAGTATCTTCTTGCCGTCTCGATACAGTCTGAGCCTGGTATTTCCCGCATATCCATAACGGAATTTTTCATAATCGCAGACAACCACAGTAAGAGACGCTTTTAGCTTCTCGTAACTTTTTCCCGTTAAAAGCTCCTTATTCGCAAATTTCAAATAACTTTTTATTTTTCCTTTGCTCATGCCGGGCGCATTCTGGAACGCAGTAACGACAGCTTCGATTGCCTTTCTTGCGCTCTCTGAATCACGTACGTCCGTTATACCGTCAGCTATCACGTAACAGGCATACTTATCCAGTTCTACAAAGCCGAAATAGTCATTATTCTTTAATTTACCGCCCTCTTCGGAAATAAATGCAGTCTTAAAACTACTATTGAATTTTCTCATACGAATCCCTCAATCAGCACAATGCTGGCATTATCCTTTTCCTTCTGACTGCTTGCATTGATCACTTCTATAATTTCATAAGCCTTCTGTTGACATTTCTTTTTTTCCGCCAACATTTCTTCTATTGTCTTCCAATCTATTCCTTCAAAGATACCATCGCTCATCAATACGACAATATCTTTCTCCTTCAAAAAGACAGGTGTGTCAAAAAATTCTATCTCCTGAAATCCATCCTGCCCCAAATAGTTATACAATCTCCTGTTTTCCAACATCGACAGGGCATCCTCTCTGGTAATGCTCCCTTCCACAAAACGCCCCTCTGCTAATACGTCTATGGTATGTCCCGAAGAGAGGGGAACCAGACTTCCATTACGATAGACCGCTATCTTTACATTGCCGGCTACGGCATAGTACAAATAATTATCTATGATCAGGACAACTCCCATGCTGGCACCGCCTTTTCCGTCGTCCAGCTTGTTTAAGATCTCCCGGTTTACCTGATGAAAAGATTTTCGAAAAAAATATACGGGATTTTCCGAAGCATGATACTGCTCAAACATATCCTTCATGGTATCTACCGCTATCTGCGAAGATATCTTTCCACCATAGTTCTTTCCCATTCCATCCGCCAATACTGCCATAAATCCATCTGCACTCCGACAGATTCCGTAGTTGTCTTCCTGCACCTGCCTGTTTCCGATCGTCATGGCCTTGCCTATCCGGAAACGTCGTATCACCCTGCCCTTCTCCCTCGTTAGAAAACGGAGGATGATCAGTATCAAAATGAACAGATAAATCATGATAATAGCGAATTCTTCTAACCGCATACCGCTTCCTCCCTTTATTCCCATTTAAAATTCTCTCCGCAGAACGGAATAAAGAGAAATCTGCTCTCACCCATCTCGATCACATCAAACTGCATAAGCTGTGTCGGCACATAGACGGCTTCTTCATTCAGGTATACGATACCGTTACTATCGCCCGGTAAAAGGACGGTATTCCCCTGTTTTTCATCATATACGATAACACAGTGATTTCTTCTGGAAATCTTATTATCACCCAATATCTGAATATCCATATCATCCGCCCTGCCGACAAAGTTCTTGCCTGCCATGATCTTATAGTCTTTGCCCTTTCTTGCACCTGTAATGCAGACGATCCAACCGCATACCGGATTTTCTTCCTGTAAAAACAAGGCTTCTTCCACTTCAATTTCCGTCTGTCCTGTTTCTTTTTTCTCTTTTGTTGCAGTTTCTATATTACAATATGGACATATTGTTCCATACCTCCTGCTCGAAAACATATGTCCGTTCTGACATCTGATCAAATTGCTCATGTTTATTAACCCTACTCCTTTCTAACGTATCTTAATCGGGGCAAGTCCCAGATAAATAATGTCGTTTTTCTCTATTTTGCATGGTTCTCTGGAAGATACGCGGTATTTTTCCCCCTCTCCGCCCCGTTGTATTCTTGTTCCGTTCTCACTTTCCAGATCTTCTATGTACCAACAGCCGTTGCAGTAATTCATGACGGCATGTTCTCCATCTATTGTCCCTGCATAGTCTGTATTCTTCAGATTAATATCTATCTGATTTTCTTTCGCCTCTTTCCCAAATACGATAGAAGTCTTTCCGTAAATATCCCATACGGCGGTAATATTATTTTCTTCCCCCAGCAACAGAATTTCGGAGATTTCTTTTCTCCTGACCAAATGGGATTTTGGCTGCCATGCAGCCGCAGTATCCATAATGGCCAGAAGTATAAATTGGATTCCTATTGTAGCAAGGATACCGATACTAATATATTTCTGTAAAGGATGACCAAGATAAACACAAGATAAAATGATTCCTGTGATACAGGAGATGATGACCGCCGCGTCTAGTGTTGTTTTTTGGTTCATGGAGATTTCCTCTTTTCTTTTGTATGTCTGATAAAAAATATTTTTCTATTAATAAACATCTGTTTCATTACGCCGCATTATTTTCCACTATTTTTCTTATAGATTCGTATAGTTCCTCTAAATTCTGTGCCTGTTCTTCCTCGCTTAGTCCAATAATATCTCTTGAAAAAGCTTTTTCCAGTACAATATAATCTAAATCAACCTTTTTATAACCATACATATAGTCCGCAAGCAAATCCCTTAATCTGCCTGCCTCATATACGTTTTTTCCAAGGAAAAAATACTGTTTTTCTTCTTCCTCTCCACAAATGGTAATCCGGGCAATCTCTTTCGGAGTAACAGCTTCTCCAAATACCGTCTCATATAAGACAATTGTATATCTGCCGCCCCTCATATCTCCGCCGAAGGAACTGCAATCAAGAGAAAGATATCTGTATTCCTTATGTTTATTAACATATGCATCTAGCAGATTGATCTCCATATATGGCGATATATTTTTATAATCTATCATTTTTTCAACATATTCTTTCGGTGTTGCTATCGTATCAATATAAGAAACAACTTTGCCTTTTTCCTGCCGATAAATATAAAGAGAATTATTACCGCAATGATTAGCTGTAAAAGCAATCAACATCTCTAACTTTCCATCAAAATCTATATCTGCTAGGAAAAATTGCCAGCCTCGCGCACTATCCTGCGGTTCGATCATATGGTCAAAAAGCAGGACATTATCTGCACTCCAGTCAAAATTAAGATACCTGTCTATATCTAAATTTTCTAAAACAGTACTTTCCTCATCGGATTTTCTATCTTCCTTTGCCTTGATATGGCTACGCCCCATATACCAATACATACACGTATCTGTTACTCCGGATTGAGATATCCAAATATCTGTTACAAGCACCTTTTCATTCTTTTCTCCCGGCTTATTCCAATAAAAATAATATCTGTATAATTGTGCTCCTGCTTTTTCATTATGTGCCATATAATAAGCATCATACTCCTGCCTGACTTCCCAACCGTCTTCTATTATTTCATAAATCTCTGATGCAGGATCTAACCACTCTACAATTCCTATCTTCATATTCTCTATCATTGCTTCTCCCAGAGAATCTACATTAATACATTTATCTATATATACCCTATCCTCCTTACCGGAGCTTTTCTCTTTTTGTATACCATCCTGTTTGGTGATAGTAACATTGCTGATAAAATCAGGAATGAGGGAGTTCTCCGGCATGGAAATTTCTATTTTGCTTCCACCTCCATTAATCTCGCCCTCCTTTTTAAAGGCAGATTTTTTCCCCAGCCAATCTCTTGCAGCTTGATATTCTTTTTTTGTCATTAAATATATTTGCAGATCCGTGTAAATAAATTTCCCCAAACTACCGTTTACTCTGCAGCGAAAAGTAAGTGCACTCGCTGTCTCCGTCTTCATTCCATCATAATTTGGATAAATATAAAATAAAAAAGTATGAGTATCCGTACATGACCCATCATTTATGTAATAGCAGTCGTAATACGGGTTTGCCATCCAGCCTTCGTCCAGCTGATCCCATGAAAGTTCCTGAAAAGAACGAAAGGCATTTTCATCCTCGAACTGCATATCATATACTGCAGCATTCTTTCCCTTGCTTTCCAACACATCAATTATAATTTCACCAACTTCTTCCGCACACACTGCCGCACTTTCGGAAATCAATAATCCACTTCCACTCTGTTCATATACAACTTTATCCTGATATAATATCCCTTCTTCAATAATTTCCTCCTGTAGTTCATCGTCAAACAATCCCTTTATATTGGAAATTTCCGTTATAACGGCCCTCGCCGTATTGTTGATTTCCACGTTTCCCCCACGTATGATGCCGGTCTTATCTATTAAAATCTTCACCGTAACTATTTGTGTAGTTTCTTCTATTGCATCCCTATCCGGGTAAAAAGTGTATGTAAAATCATATCCTACATCGCCAAACACATAATTGATCGTATAGGATCTGTCATAAAGATATGAATCTGGTCTCCAGCATGTATCTAACGCCTTCCAATCCGTTCCTTGTACCTGTTCCAACGCCCAATCAGAAAAATACTGCTTGTCCTCTTCCACTATTGTTCCGCGTCCTTTTATCACATTTATTAAAATCTGTCCAATGAATACCTCGATTTCGTTTACATACTCTGATACAAAAACGCCTTTTCCAATGATATCTTTTTCCAGAAGGTAATCTGAATCCCGAACATAATATACTCCTTCTGGTGTCCGCATCAGAGTATATCCTATAATATTTTCTTTTATCTCCTCAGGTTCTACCGGAATACAATCTGTCCAATCCATTTTACCAATAGATACTGAAGTTTCTGATTGGGTCATTTTTTTTAATTCACTTAGTTCTATTTGACTTTTTACGGCCTGTTTTTCTCCACAAGCATATAATAAGAGAAATAAACAGAAAAGTAATAGTGTTACTTTCATAACTTCATGAACGCTTATTTTCTTCATTCATCCAACTCCTGTTCATAATATTCTTCCCAATTTATTTCTGTTCCTACTAACAGTTCAATGTTGGTTATTTTTTCTCCGTTAGTAATTGTCATTGCTTTTCCTAACGTTCTATCCGTACTTCCTGATACGATCATATTATCAGAATTAAATCTTTCATCTGGATTTCTATTATTATAATTACAAATAAATTCAAGCGTGTTTGCACTTTTTCCACTACCAGCATAATAATACTTATGTTCTCTCTCCGGTTTGATCGTTTCCGTATATTCTTTTTTCCTATTTGAGGATAGATGATATATTCCCCACCCACCTTCTTTGTCGTGTCAATATAATCTGTATCTACACTTCCACCTTCTCCGAATAGAGTGGTCCCGTCACCCTTAAAACTTATGTAAACTTCTTTATCGCTTATCTGATCGCAACATATCGTTGCACCATCGGCAATATAATTTCAGTCATCTTCGATACACTTTCCATATTTCCCAGATTTTCTCTTCTCCCTGTTCAAATTCCAAATCTGTTAATTCGATCCCTCGAATACCTCTTGCACTGTCTTTTCTTTTATTGCATAATATCTAAAATAATTTCACTCCGCTCTAACTGCTTCGTTCTATCTATGCACAGGGCATTCATATAATGCCTGTCCGCACTGCATTCTTCCAAACTCCCGTTTAATCCGAAACCAACCGGCCAGAAATAATAGTTTTCCTGCTGTGACTTTATAATTAAATATCTGACATAATAATCTTCTTCTCCACAGACTGCCGCCGAAAGACATACACGATTTGCATCCATTGCCTCATATTCCCCGATATATACTTTATATTCACCATATTTTTCTTCCTGTATAAGTAAATCCCTGACATGTGATTCTAATGCTTCCACATATTCATCATACTCTACCTTAGGAACATCTAATAATGGCAACGTCTGTACTTTCAGCGTTTCTTTGCCAATCATAACGCAATATTCAAGCGCTGCTTTCATCCGTGATATTCCAACCCACATCGTCGTTTTTAACTGTTCTGGTTTGACCGCTGCCGAATTCCATCTTATGCCGTAAAATTCTATTTCACCGTCCTCATTTAAATACACCGGACATTCTTCTCCGTTTTCACAAGTATATATTCCATTTATTTTATCAACCGGAATAAAATATAACCAATCTCCGGTATTGTCCGCATACATAATAAGTTCCTTGTCCTTAATTCCTCTTACTTCTCCCTCCATACATCCCAATTCATTCATTCCAAACCATTCACTGTAACTGTATAGGTATGAAATCATATTAATGGCCTCTTCAGTGCTCATCGCACTAAAGTCTAATTTTTCCGCCTTTTCATGTTCCTTTTGAACAAATAGTTCTTTGCCTTATACCCCATTTGATAGACATACAGAACGAATGGTATAATCTATCTAGCAGAGTCAGGAGGAAAGATTATGGCACAGACGTACAGTATCGAATTCAAGGAAGAAGCATGTAA
>ERZ808037.548-NODE-548-length-33302-cov-4.915546_pt1 | contig 33302 bp, 28 predicted proteins | sample MGYA00380190_ERZ808037 | MGnify/ENA primary metagenome ERZ808037 (study PRJEB31490, sample SAMN06133399) | mouse gut metagenome | isolation source: J9 | host: mice | place: China: Chengdu | collected 2015-05 ...
ATTTAAAAATGTAATTCTCTGAAATCAATCCATAAATCGTTATAGATATTCACTTTTATTTTATCAAAGAAGGTATAAGGTGTTGTTTCAAACCTGCTTTTTTCCAGATAATAGACATAAATAAATTTTTTGTCCGGGTCAACAATCCAGTATTCTTTTACCCCGGCCTGTTCATATCGGTTTAATTTGTAAATGTAATCATGGCTGGCTGTACTGGGGGAAATAATTTCTATGATCCAGTCCGGTGCCCCGCTGCATCCACGATCGGTAAGTTTTTTGGGGTCACAGATAACACTGATATCCGGTTCAACAATCGTTTGATTATCATTAAACAATTTGACAGCAAATGGAGCCGGATAAACTTCACAGGAGCCTTTGTTTGTGCGGATATAATTTGCAATTTGATTAAACAAAAACCCCAAAATTTGCTGATGCAGCCTGCTGGGAGCGGACATATAGTAAAACTGTCCGTCTATCAATTCTGCCCGTACATTTTCAGGCAGATTGTAATAGTCTTTTTCTGTATAAGTAACTGTATGAGCCAATGCCTCTGCCATAAGAAGCCTCCTTTCTGATGGCTGGTCTGGAATGGAATATATGTTCTTTTTTATGCTTAAAGTATAAAAGATTAGAGAGAAAAGTGCAAGGAAAAATCGTTAAGGATAGTTTAGCTTTACCTGGAATATAAAATTTATAGATAAATCAAATAGATTCTTATGGTAGAATTTGATAATATTTGGTACAATACAGGTGCCGGGGAACGCATCCCCTGCACCTTTTGCAATTGAGGAGCAGGAAAGAAGCCTCACCCGCTCGATGGAAAGAGCAGTAAAAAAACCAAAATAAAGAAACCAAAATAAGGAAAGGTGAAACGATGATGGAAACAAACTGGACGTTAGACTGGCTGGAAGATCCGGAGGTTTTTCAGGTAAACCGGCTGAAGGCACACTCGGATCATGCGTATTTTGCTTCAAAGGAAGAGATGGAGCAGGGAGAGATGAAGTTTCGCTCTTCATTAAACGGAACATGGAAGTTTTCTTTTGCCGAAAACCCGGATTTGCGGCAGAAGGAGTTTTACCGGGAAGATTTTGATGCTTCAGGTTTTGGAGAGATTGAGGTTCCAGGACACATCCAGCTCCAGGGCTATGATAAATGCCAGTACACGAACACGATTTACCCCTGGGACGGTCACGATGAACTGCGCCCTCCGCATATTTCCCGGCGTTATAATCCGGTGGGCAGCTATCTGAAAACCTTTGTGCTTCCTAAAGGATGGGAGGGGAAGAGAATTTACATTTCCTTCCAGGGCGTGGAAACCGCGTTTTATCTGTGGTGCAACGGAAAGTTTGTGGGCTATGCCGAGGATGCCTTCACCCCTTCCGAATTTGACTTAACCGGGTTTATCCACGACAACGGTGCGGTAAATACGCTGGCTGTGGAGGTCTATAAGCGCAGCAGTGCAAGCTGGATTGAGGATCAGGACTTTTTCCGCTTTTCCGGGATTTTCCGGGATGTTTATCTGTATACCGTGCCGGATTTCCATGTAAGCGATATGTTTGTCAAGGCCGGGCTGTTGGAGGATTACGCGACGGGGAGCCTTACGGTTGAACTGGAAACGTCGGCAGCCGAGGACCGGGCCGAACCGAACGGCGGTGCAGTGCTTGCGATGGAACTTTTGGACGCACAGGGAAATCCGGTCTGGCGGTATGAAGAGGATGACAGACTGGAAAATAAAAAAGAAGATAGACCGGAGAATACAGAGGAAGATAAAGCGGATACTGAAAACAAAGGTCGAAAAAAAGCTGTGCTCCGCGGAAACGGAAAACTTGCCGTAACTGTCTTAGAGGGAATCCCCCAGGTGCATTGCTGGAGCAGTGAGCGTCCTTATTTGTATACGCTTTTGCTTACCGTCCGGGATGTAAAAACGGGAAATATCATGGAAATTATCCCGCAGAAGGTGGGTTTCCGTCGTTTTGAGATGATCAACGGAGTAATGCATTTAAACGGCAAAAGGATTATCTTCAAGGGTATTAACCGCCATGAATTTAACGTGCGCCGCGGACGGGCCATTACCAAAGAGGATATGCTCTGGGATATTCAGTTTATGAAGCAGCACAATATTAATGCTGTCCGCACCTGTCACTACCCTAACCAGACCCTTTGGTATAAACTCTGCGATGAATACGGTATTTACCTGATTGACGAAACCAATATGGAAAGCCATGGTTCCTGGCAGAAGTTAAATGTCTGTGAACCTTCCTGGAATGTGCCGGGAAGCAAGCCGGAGTGGAAAGCCTGTGTGCTTGACCGGGCAAAGTCCATGCTGGAGAGGGACAAGAATCACCCGTCCGTTCTTATCTGGTCCTGCGGAAATGAGTCCTATGCCGGGGAGGATATTCTGGCGATGACCGAGTTTTTCCACGAGAGGGATAACAGCCGTCTGGTGCATTATGAGGGTGTGTTCTGGAACCGCGAATTTGACCAGATTTCTGATATGGAGAGCCGGATGTATGCAAAACCGGCAGAGATTGAAGAGTATTTGCAGTCCAATCCGAAAAAGCCCTATATTTCCTGCGAATATGCGCACGCCATGGGAAATTCCCTGGGCAATTTAAAGAAATATACCGATCTGGAACGCTATGCTCAGTACCAGGGCGGGTTTATCTGGGATTATATTGACCAGGCACTGATTAAGACTGACGAGGACGGAAAAGAGATTCACGGCTACGGCGGTGATTTTACGGACCGGCCCACCGACTATAATTTCAGCGGCAATGGCATTGTTTACTGTGACCGCACGGTGTCGCCCAAGGCGGCAGAGGCGAAGTATTTATATCAGGATCTGAAGCTTTCGGCTGACGGGACACAGGTTGTAATTCAAAATGAACGCCGTTTTGCCGATACCTCAGAATATGCCTTCCAGTACCAGGTTTATTTTGAGGGTGCTCTTTTGCAGGAAGAAGAATTTACGGCGGTGGTTCCCGCGATGACATCAAAAACCTATTTGCTGGAGGATTTAGGAATTTCCCTCAAGCGGCGCAGAAGCGGAGAATACACCTATCGGCTCAGCGCTGTATTAAAGGAGGAAGTTTCCTGGGCAAAAGCCGGCTTTATCGTAGCTTACGGGGAAACAACGAAAACGGAAGCCGCCCAGGTCGGAGAAATTGCCGACCATGCCGCAGAAACATTTACAGCACAGGCTGCTGAGGAAAATAAAACATTCCGCATTGTGCACGGCGACGGAAACTTAGGGGTGCACGGAAAGGATTTTTCTGTACTTTTCTCCCGTCCGGCAGGCGGTATTGCCGCCCTTCGCTATCACGGAAAAGAATGGATTACCAGACCGCCGATGCCGGTGTACTGGAGAGCATCCACCGATAATGACCGGGGCAACGGGTTTGATAAAGCAAGTCAGGTGTGGTTTGGCGCAGGGCGCTTTTCGGGCTGTACAAATGAAGGAATGAAGGTCTGGGAAGAAGAGGGAAAGGTGATCGTTTCCTATATTTACCAAGTAAATACTGCTTTGCCGACGGAAACCCGTGTTACCTATACGGTAACTCCGGACGGAAAAATCCATACAGAAGCCCATTACTTAGGACAAAAAGGACTTCCGGAACTTCCGGTATTCGGTATGCGGCTTCGTCTTCCGGGCAGGATGAAGAATTTTTCCTGGTATGGCTATGGGCCGCAGGAATGCTATATTGACCGGATGGAGGGGGCAAAATTAGGGATTTATACATCTGCTCCGGAGGATAATATTTCCCCCTACCTTGTGCCGCAGGAGTGTGGAAACCATGTGGGCTGCCGCTGGCTGACCGTGCAGGACAAAGACGGTCACGGTCTGCGGTTTACGGCAGATGAGGCACCCTTCCAGGCCAGCGTCCTTCCCTATACAGCGGAAGAGCTCGAACTTGCAGCGCACTGGAATGAGCTTGCATCCCCGCAGTACACCAATGTATGTATCTACTCGGCAATGCGCGGTGTGGGCGGTGATGACAGTTGGGGCGCGCCGGTTTATCCGGAATACTGTATTTCGGCTGAGGAGGATCAGGTGCTCAGGTTTACGATAGAGCCTGCAAAATAATATCGTGCCAGTAATTATACGGATATAGTTAAAATACAAAAATGGATTAAAGATGCAAATGCTTTCACTATTTGCCTGTATCCTGGAAAGGAAAGATAAAAAGATGAAAAAACCATGGTTAGCGCTGATGACTGCCTTGTGTATTACCCTGTGCCCGTTGACAGACACGGTCTGGGCAGATGAATTGTTTCTGCCGGGGACAGCGGCAGAGCAGCTGCAGGCACCTGTGCCGGCAGCTTCCATAAACTGGCTCGACAATAGCTATGCTTACAGTCAGTGGGCAAAACCAATAAATTCTTATCTCTATGCAAACAGCAATGGCTGTTTAACTCGCGTAGAGCAGATTGGCCAGCAGGTTGTAATTGAAGATTACGGCAATGGCTTTATTCTCCAGTCCCAGAAAAAACTGGAGATGGAGCTTCCTCTGTGGGGAGGATTTTATTCGGGAACGGATTATCATTTCCTGGTATTTGGGCAGAACAACCTCGAGGAAGATGACCAGAAGGAAGTCATCCGCGTAGTAAAATATACAAAGGACTGGGAAAGGGTAGGCGCGGCAAGTCTTTATGCAGCCAATACAACCAAGCCCTTTAATTCGGGAACCCTGCGTATGGTTCAAGATGGGGATAAGCTCTACATTCACACCTGCCATGAGATGTATACAAAAAAAGAAGACGGGGTTAACCACCAGGCGAACCTTACATTTTCCGTGAAGATTTCCAATATGACGATTGCCGATCAGAACAGCGGCGTACTTTACGGCACAAATTATGTCAGTCATTCCTTTAACCAGTTTATTCTGATGGATAATTCTACACTGCTGACCCTGGATCACGGAGATGCCTACCCGCGGGCAATGGTTATCCATAAATTTAAGAAAAAGAACTTTACCAAGAGAAACACCGAATACTGTGATGAAGTAAATATTATGTCGATAAAAGGGGAAAAAGGAGATAATAAAACGGGGGCTATGATCGGCGGCTTTGCTGCCTCTTCCTCCGCCTACCTGACTGTGGGATGTTCCATTCCTCAGGATTCTTCAGCACATAATATTTATAATATCTTTGTTGCATGCACACCCAAAAAGCGGATGAGTCATGGCGAAACAAAGATAAACTGGATAACCAACTATACCGATGCTTCCAGTCCAGGTCTTGACAATCCTCACCTAGTCGATCTGGGAAATGACCGCTTCCTCCTGCTCTATATGTCCGGAAACAGTATTAACTATCTCTATCTGGATAAGGACGGAAATCCGGAGGGAAGCATTTATGCGATGGAGGGCTACCTGTCTGACTGTGTGCCGATTTTCTATCAGGGATTGGTAGTCTGGTACTATACGAAGAACAGTGTTCCGGTATTCTGTGCAATTGACGGAAACGGAAATCCGTATCTGTTCCAGGCGCAATAATAATTTTATGCTTGAACAGATGGCTTTGGAAATAAATGGAAGTGTAAAAGAAATCAAAGTTACTGTCGAGAAATAAGTTTTAGTAATAAAAAAATTTTAGTAGATAGCTATAAAAACAGGGCAGAGTAATGAATCGAAAAGATTGATTGCTCTGCTTTTATAATGCTCAGAAAACGATTTTTAAGAAAATTTTTGTTTTGGATTAAGAAAAATATTATTCTGGATGAGAAAATGAAAAAAATATAAAAACATAAAAAGCTTTAAACCCATGGTGCGGCAGATGAAAAAGGAGGGCTTCTCGATACCCGGCGGGCATTGCCGCAGCCAAAGGCAAGAAAGTTTGAAAACTCTGTTAAAATAAAGGGATAACAAAAATTTGTAAAAGTATACTTTTGCAAACTCTGCTATCCTCTGCGACTAACCCGAAGTATAACACAAAAGAAGTCATTTTACAACAATTTTTTGTAATTCAAGGCAGGAAATAATAGGGTTTGCAAAAGTATACTTTAGCAATTTTTAGGTCTTAGGCGAGGCTAGAAATACCAGATTATCTGGTTAAATCATGCTCTTCTTTGTGTTTGGATTGGATGATATTAGAAACAGTAAAGAAGCAGGAACAGATTTATGGAAAGATAGATTTTGGAGAGAGGTGAGATACCTGTGCAGTGGTATTTGTTAAAAACATGGAAAGGGAGAGAGGAAGAACTGGCTGCCAAGATACGCAGGACGATTCCCAATACACGGAATAAAGAATGTTTTGTAATTGTTAAGGAACGTATTTGGGTAAGGCAGAAGGAGAATATAATCCATGAGGAATTACTGTTTCCCGGATGTGTTTTTCTTACCTGCCCCTCATCGGAGCCGATTGTATCCCAGATGGCGGGGATTCCGGCAATCGCTGGATGGATGAGGAGCGGCAGTCTTGAGATTCTGCGTATGACAGAAGAAGACGGAAATTTTCTGGAAGAATTGTCTGGAAAGGATCACCGGGTAAAACTTTCCTGTGTATTGAAAGATGAATATGGGAATATTTGCAAATTTTCCGAACCCTTGAAGTATTATCAGGAACATATTGAAAGAATACAGTTTAAAAAGAGATATGCCATGATTCGTCACAGATTATGGGGAGAAGAAAGAACGTTTGTCCTTGGTATTTTACTGAAAGAAGATATTCATCAGGAATATTTACTGGATGGCAGATTAACCGGAAAAATAGCAGCGGAATATAGTTGTGCAAAAGATACAAAAACTTCATTGATGGAGATGGCGTAGGATGAGTAGTTACCGATTAGACAAATATCTGCCAGGGAATAAACGTGTCCGGATGCTGGTGCTTATGACAGCAGATATTGGTGTAGTTTGTCTGGCATCTTTTTTAGGGCTGTTTATCCGCTTTGATATGAATGTCCATAGGATTCCTAAAGAATATGCGCAGGCTGTGTTTGCGTATCTGCCGTTCTATGTGCTTGCTACAATCGCTGTTTTCTTTCTTTTGCGGATGTACGCTACGATGTGGAGTGTAGCCGGGATTCGGGAGGCAGGGCATATTGTAGGTGCCTGCGGATTGGCATCGCTGCTTCAGATTGCCGGAATGCTGATGATGGAAATGAAGGTTCCCAGAAGCTATTATGTACTTTCTTTTTTTGTCCTGTGTGCTTTTGAAGGAATTGTCCGTCTGTCTTATCGGATTTTAACATCGGTTGCATTGCCTGGAAAATATCAAAAAAGAGGCAGCCGGGTTTTGATTGTGGGGGCTGGGACAAGCGGGGCAGTGATATTAAAGGAGATGCTTACCAGTCCGTATGCCCAGGGCTATGTGGTTTGTTTCGTCGATGATGACAAGAATAAAATCGGGAAAATACTAAACGGTGTTTTAGTGGCTGGCAGCCGAAACGATATTCCGAAATTAGCAGAGAAGCTTGCAATAGACGAGATTTATATCGCCATGCCTTCTGCTCCGGCAAAAGATAGAAAGGAAATCATTGAAATCTGCCGGGAAACGGGGTGCAGGGTGAAAATTCTGCCGGGAATTTATCAGCTCTTAAATGGTGAAATCAGCGTCAGCAAGCTAAGGGAAGTAGAGATTGAAGACCTTCTGGGGCGGGAAAGTGTTCAGGTAAATATGGATGAAATTCTGGATTATGTCAATGGCAAGGTGGTGCTGGTGACAGGGGGCGGAGGTTCCATCGGGAGTGAACTGTGCCGACAGATTGCCGGGCATCATCCGAAACAACTGATTGTCTTTGATGTGTACGAGAACAATGCGTATGATTTGCAGCAGGAATTGAACGATAAATTTCCAAAACTGAACCTGTCTGTATTGATTGGGTCAGTAAGAAACACACACCGGATAGCATCGGTTTTTGCACAGTACCGCCCGGATATTGTTTACCATGCGGCAGCACATAAACATGTGCCGCTGATGGAAGACAGCCCAAATGAAGCGATTAAGAATAATGTCTTTGGTACATATAAAACCGCAAAGGCAGCAGACAAGTATGGAGCAAAACGGTTTGTCTTGATTTCTACAGATAAAGCGGTTAATCCGACGAATATCATGGGCGCATCAAAACGAATGTGTGAAATGGTCATTCAGATGATGAATGCAAAATCAAAAACGGATTTTGTGGCAGTGCGCTTTGGCAATGTACTGGGGAGTAATGGTTCCGTGATTCCATTGTTTAAGAAACAGATTGAACAGGGCGGACCTGTGACGGTGACGCACCCGGATATTATTCGTTATTTTATGACCATACCGGAGGCAGTTTCCCTGGTATTGCAGGCTGGAGCATATGCAAAGGGCGGAGAAATATTTGTTTTGGATATGGGGGAGCCGGTGAAGATAGTAGATCTGGCAAAGAATCTGATACGGCTTTCCGGCTATAAACTGGGAGAAGATATTCAGATTAAATTTACCGGATTAAGACCAGGAGAAAAGCTGTATGAGGAACTTCTGATGAAGGAAGAAGGGATGCAGGATACGCCGAATAAGCTGATTCATATTGGAAAGCCGATTGAATTTGATATGGATGCGTTTGGGCGACAGCTGGACAGGCTGTATGAGGCGGCGAACCTGGATTCTGAGGATATACGGGAAGAAGTAAGGAGGATTGTGCCGACGTATCAGCCAAAAGGAAGTTCAGGTTCAGAAAGAAAACGAACTTAAAAATAAAGCAGGTGTTTACATGGTGGAACAGTTAAAGAAAGAGGTATTTGAGGCAAATCTGGAATTAATACGGCGTGGTGTTGTTGTTTACACATGGGGAAATGTCAGTGGTATTGACCGGAATAATGGAGTAATGGTGATTAAGCCATCAGGCATAGACTATGCAAAAATGCGTCCGGAAGATATGGTGATTGTTTCATTGGAAACTGGTGAAACAATAGAAGGAAAATGGAAACCATCCTCTGACACAAAAACCCACTTGGAAATCTATAAAGCTTTTCCGCAAATTAAGGGTATTGCGCACACGCATTCGGTGAATGCGGTTGCTTTTGCACAGGCTGGTTTAGATATTCCGGCATTAGGAACAACACATGCGGATTATTTTTATGGTTCAATTCCCTGTACAAGAGAATTAACACAAAAAGAAGTTGAAGATTCTTATGAGGAAAATACAGGTAAAGTTATTGTAGAGTGTATCCTGGAAAGGAAAATCGATCCGCAGATTATTCCGGGAATTATTGTAAAAAATCATGGACCATTTTCCTGGGGGAAAGATCCGGCAGACGCTGTCTATCACGCAGTAGTTATGGACATAGTTGCGGATATGAACCTGAAAACATTAATGCTGAATCCATGCGCTTCCATGAAGTCATATATTTTAGATAAACATTATATGCGGAAACATGGAGCGAATGTATATTATGGACAGGGTTGAGGAAGTGTTGACAGGGGAGAAGAAAACGAAATTAAAGGAATGGATAGATCATGGATAAGAACGGGATTTTGTCGGATTCTCGATTTAAGGGGATTAAGGCATGTAAAAATAAAATCTGGCTTTCCTCACCGACGATGCATGGCAGGGAACTTCGCTTTGTTCAGGAAGCTGTCGAAACCAACTGGGTAAGTACAGTGGGCAAAAATATAAATGAATTGGAAAAGATGACCGCAGCGTATCTTGGAATGCAATATGCAGTGGCTTTATCCTGTGGAACAGCGGCTTTACATATGTGCATAAAGCTGGCTGGGGAGCAAATCAATCCAGCTGCAAAACCAGGAAATGCTCTTGCCGGACAGAGAGTGTTCTGCTCGGATATGACCTTTGACGCTTCCGTGAATCCTGTTGTCTATGAAGGCGGAGAACCTATTTTTATCGATACGGAAGCTGACACCTGGAACATGAATCCGGCGGCGCTTGAAAAGGCTTTTGTGATGTACCCGGATGTAAGGATTGTTGTACTGGCACATCTTTATGGTGTACCTGCAAAGATGGACGAAATTGTTAAGATTTGCAGGGAACATGATGCGCTGCTTATTGAGGATGCAGCCGAAGCAATGGGGGCAAGATATGATGGGAAGTTCATCTCCGGAATGTGCGGCAGTTTTGGGAACTTTTCGGCTGTAAGTTTTAATGGCAATAAAATATGCACCGGCAGCAGCGGAGGAATGTTTATAACGAATAATCAAGCTGATGCAGAAAAGGTTCGCAAGTGGTCTACACAAAGCCGGGAAGCAGCACCCTGGTATCAGCATGAGGAGCTTGGCTACAATTACCGAATGAGCAATATTGTCGCCGGAATTGCACGGGGGAACATGCACTACATTGATGAACACATTGCACAAAAAAAGGTAATTTATGAACGGTATAAAGAAGCCTTAAAGGATCTGCCGGCTGTAATGAATCCATTTGAGGATAAAAGTACACCAAACTATTGGCTGAGTTGTTTATTGATTGATGAAGATTCTATGTGTCAACAGGTTCGTGGGGAAAAGGATTATCTGTATAAGAGTGAAGCCAAAAAAAGCTGTCCGCAGGAAATTTTAGATGTGTTCAGTACCTTCAACATCGAAGGGCGTCCAATTTGGAAACCAATGCATATGCAGCCATTGTACTATACGAATGGCTTTGTTGTGAGTGATGGAAATGGCAGAGCAAGGAGCAATGCATATAGAGAGGGATGCCAAAATGATATTGGTGCAGGTATTTTTGCAAGAGGTATTTGCTTACCCAGTGATAATAAGATGACTGCAGAAGAACAGGATGTTGTGATTGAGATTATTAAGAGATGTTTTTGGTAATTGGTATAGGAGATTATGGTAGATGATGCATAAACAAGGTTTTTATGAAAAATACATAAAGCGACCACAAGATTTTATTTGTGCGTCTTTTGCTTTAATTGTCTTGAGTCCAATGATGATTATGCTTGCAATTATAGTAAAAATCAAGCTAGGTTCGCCTGTTATTTTTATTCAGGATCGCCCAGGAAAAGATGGAAAAGTTTTTAAACTCTATAAATTTCGTTCAATGACAGATGCAAAAGATAAAAATGGAAAGATACTTCCAGATAAAGATAGATTACCAACTTTTGGGCAAAAACTCAGGAGCACTTCTTTAGATGAATTGCCCGAACTTGTAAATATATGGAAAGGTGATATGGCGATTGTAGGTCCAAGACCATTGTTAGTACAGTACATGGAGAGATATTCACCGCAGCAAGCAAGAAGGCATGAAGTTCGACCTGGTTTTACTGGACTAGCACAAGTTCGTGGGAGAAATTCAATTAGCTGGGAAGAAAAGTTTGATTGGGATGTTCAGTATGTAGATCATATTACCTTTTTAGGAGATTGGAAAATAATAATAGAAACGATAAAGACTGTTCTAAAACATGAAGGCATCAGTGCAGTTGGAGAAGCAACGATGAGTGAATTTATGGGAAGCGCTGTGAGGGATGATAAATGAATATTTTGTTTACTGGTGTTGGACGCCGAATTGAATTGATTCAGGCGTTTCGCAATGCTGCATTAACGTTAAATAAAAAACTTCATATTTATGGCAGCGATATGGATGGAACAGCTCCTGCACTTGCCTATTGTGATTATGTACGGCAAACCGTTGGAATGAAAGATGCATTATATGTTGATGAACTTCTTAGCATTTGTCGGTCAGATTGTATAGATTTATTGATTCCTACTATTGATACAGATCTTCTTGTATTAAGTCAGAATAAAAAGCGATTTGAAAATGCAGGAACACATGTAATGATTAGTGAACCCGAAATGATTCAGATTTGCCGGGACAAAAGTAAAACATCTCAATTTTTTACAGCTTGCGGTCTTCATGCACCTGTGCCCGTAAATGATTGGAAAAAATATGACGGAGGTTTTCCGGCGTTTATCAAGCCAAAGGATGGGAGCAGTTCTATCAATGCATTTAGGGTTGAGAATTATGAAGAATTACAAGTATATTCGGAACGTATTCAAGATTATATTATTCAGCCTTTTGTTGAAGGAAAAGAATATACGATAGATGTATTTTGTAAATGGAATGGCGAGCCAATAACAATTATTCCACGTGAGCGAGTGCAGGTAAGAGCTGGTGAAGTTCTGAAAACGAGAATATTTTTGGATGAAGTGATGATAGATGAGGTCAGAAAACTTTGCAAAGCATTTAGACCTTGTGGTCCAATGACGGTTCAGCTGATTCGGGATGCCCAAGGCGTTGACTGGTACATAGAAATTAATCCACGTTTTGGCGGAGGTGCGCCGTTGTCCATGAGGGCTGGTGCAAGAAGTGCAGAAGCAATATTAAAATTGTTTGATGGTGAAGATATTGGGGATTGTGTGGATATTTCTGATGGAGCTGTTTATAGCAGGTTTGATCAGTCTGTGTGTGTTGTCGAAGGAAGTAATTCCATAAGGGGCATTATTTTTGACTTAGATGATACGCTTTATTCTGAAAAAGAATATATAAGATCTGGATATAAAGCCGTAAGTGATTACTTGGGCGGCGGATATGAAGAAAAATTGTGGAAATATTTTGAAGAAAAAAAACAAGTTATAGACGAACTGTTAAAAGAACTTGGACATACAAAAAATAAGGAAAAAGTCATAAATATCTATCGTTCACATAAGCCATCGATTCATCTTTATTATGGTGTTATAGAGATGTTAAATGAGCTGCGAGCAAGGGGAATAAAGGTTGGGATTATTACGGACGGAAGACCACTTGGGCAGCATAATAAATTTGAAGCTTTAGGTCTTGGAAGGTTTATCGACGATTTTATTATTACTGACGAGTTAGGGGGAACCCAATTTCGCAAGCCATGTGATATTGCATTTAGGATTATGTCTGCTAAATGGAAGCTGCCATTTGAACAAATCGTATATGTTGGAGATAACCCTATTAAAGATTTTCAGGCACCGAAGCAATTAGGTATGAAAGCTCTTTTTTTCAAAAATGCGGATGGAATATATAGTTATGAAGCTGATGTTTCAATTCCTGTAATTGAGAGTATTACATCGGTTAGTAAACGAATTAAAAATTAGAAAACGATAAAATAGCGAATAAAACGCGGGGGTTAGATATGGATATAAGACGTTTGTGGAGGACATTGCGGCTTTACATAAGCAAAGATAGAAATGTTTATCTTCGTAAAGCACATATTTTTGCAAATTTTGGAGAACACAGTACGATGTCTGCCAGAAAAATACCTCTTTATCCTGAACTTATCTGGATTGGGAATAATGTTCGTTTAGCTGCAAATGTAACTATGGTGCCTCATGACATGATTCATGCTATGTTAAATCATCGGATTTCGCAAGATAAAGAAGAAGCATCACATTTTCGTGAATATATAGGCTGTATTCGATTGGAAGATAATATTTTTGTTGGTGCAAATTCAACAATATTAGCGAATGTATGTATTGGATCTAATACGATTATTGGAGCAGGAACATTAGTCAACAAGGATTTAGATGGGGGATATGTCTATGCAGGTGTTCCGGCAAAGAAAATTTGTACTTTTGATGAGTTTGTTCAAAAGAGAAGTTGCCAAATCTGCTATCCTCAATGCTATAAAAGAGAAGGGGATTCCATAGGGAATGAATTTGCGCAGTGGTTATGGAATGATTTTTTTTAGTCGAGGAACAAATAGGCTATCCCCTATGTGTTTTTTATTGTAGAAGCAATATCTAGTTATTTTTCATCAGGAGGTCAACAGAATGGCTAATATAGCACTAGTAATTGCAGGAGGTTCAGGCAACCGTATGCATCAGGATATACCAAAACAGTTTCTTACAGTGAATGAGCGACCTGTTATTGTATATACATTGGAGGTGTTTGAGAAACATCCCGAGATCGATGCCATAGCGGTTGTCTGTATAGAAGGATGGGGACAGGTGCTTTGGGCTTATGCAAGGCAGTTTAACATAACAAAGCTACAATATGTTATTGCTGGCGGCAAAAATGGACAGGATTCTATTCGCAATGGCGTATATGAACTTGAAAAATATTTTTTGCCGGATGATCTTGTTTTGGTTCATGATGCGATCCGACCCATGGTTTCGGCAGAAATTATTTCTGATAATATTCGTGTGGCGAGAAAATATGGCAATGCAATTACCGTTATTCCCTGTGCAGAGGCAATGATGCAGACAGAGGATGGAATCGTATCTGCTGGCAGTTATCCAAGAGAATATCTTAAAAGAACACAAACTCCTCAAGCTTTTCGCATAGGAGAAATCTGTGATTTACATAGGAGAGCTTTGGAGGCAGGTATTACCAACTCAGTAGCATCTTGTACATTAAAGATTGAAATGGGAGAGCAGGTATACTTTTCCGTTGGATCTGAGAAAAATATCAAGCTGACTACAGTGGAGGACATTGAGATATTTAAGGCTCTGCTGACGGCAAAAAAATCGGATTGGTTAAAGGAAAATTAGAAATGATTTATGATAGTCCACTTTGGTTTATGAATATCGATATAGTTGCAGAGGGGCTTGGTGAACTTGATGAACTTGCAGGAAAATCCGTTTTAATCTCTGGAGCTACAGGGCTGATATGTTCAGCAGTAGTAGATATATTTATTCGTTATAACGAAACCCATGAAACGCCTATAGGTATTATTGCTGCCGGAAGACAACCACAAAAGATGATAGAGCGATTTGGAAATTACTATAACAAAGATTATTTTTATTTTTTAAGATATGATGCATCAAAAAATAACACGAAAATAGAAGTTAAAGCGGATTACATAATTCATGGAGCCAGCAATGCATCACCCAAAGCAATTGTATCTGAACCGGTAGAAACTATGCTCAGTAACTTTTGCGGGTTGTATTTTTTGCTAAATTATGCGAAAAATTGTGGTTCAAAGAAGCTTTTATATATTTCAAGCAGCGAAATTTACGGAATCAAAAGTGACAAAAAATCCTATAAAGAGGATGATTATGGTTACATTGACTTTTTAAATCCAAGGAATTCGTATTCAGTCGGAAAATGTGCTGCTGAAACACTGTGTGCCAGTTTCTTTTCTGAGTACGGAATTGAGCCGGTTATTGTAAGACCAGGTCATATTTACGGTCCAACAGCTCTGCCAAATGATGACAGAATTGCTTCAACATTTGCTTATGCTGCAGCAAGAGGTGAAAAGCTTGTAATGAAAAGCGATGGTTTGCAATTAAGAAGCTATTGTCATTGTCTTGATTGTGCAGCAGCGATAATCAAGGTGCTGATGAAGGGTAAACCTGCACAGGCATATAATATTGCTCAACCGGATTCTTTTATAACCGTTAAACAAATGGCTGAATTTATCGCTAGAGCAGGGAACGTAGAATTAGTGACAAATACTGCGTTGAACAGTGAAAAAAAGAATTTTAATCCAATGAATAATTCTACATTGAATGCGAAAAAGCTGACTGACCTTGGATGGGAAAGCCGGATAGAAATAGACAAGGGAGTTATGGATACTATTGAAATCCTTAAAGCGTCCATAAACAGCAGCAAAAAGGAGTCAGGGAAATGATGTCAGTAGATGAATTAAAGGCAAAGCAGTTAGAGATTTTACATGAACTTGACAGAGTCTGCAATACCGCAGGGATTCAATATTACTTGGCTTATGGCTCATTGTTGGGGGCAGTCAGACATAAAGGTTTTATTCCTTGGGATGATGATATAGATGTTGTTATGACATATCCCGAGATGCAAAAACTACTTGCAAATAGAAATCAATTTGGCAGAAAATATTTTTTACAGTGCCGTGAAACGGAACCGGAATATAATATGATGACGTATTCTATTCGAGATTCTTCTACTTCCTTCTTTTCGGATGATCAGGGTACTCTTAATATAAATCACGGTATCAATATTGATATTTATATTTTATATCCGTATCCGGATAACTTTTTTAAGGCACATAAGTTAATTATTGATTCGTTCATTTTAAGATTGCTGTATTTAAAAAGGATGCCTGCTAATCATGGCATAATTGGAAGACTGGCTTCAAAACTTGTTTCATTGCTGTATTCGGGAAGCAGAGGAACAAAAAAGATTCAAAAGGTAGAAGATTACCTCAGAAATAATGGAGGGAAAAGGTACTACTCTGTTTATTTCGGGTATGATATTACCCCTTTTTCTTGCCTTAAATTTCCACAAGAGTCGTTTGAAAAACCTGTTTTTTTACAATTTGAAGATTTTATGGCACCATGTCCATTGAATCCAGAGAAAATATGTGAAATATCTTATGGAAAAACATATATGCAATTTCCACCTGAAGAAAAAAGAATTTCCAATCATCATATTTTATTTATGAGCTGTGATGAACCATACACAAACTTTGAAGGGAAATACTATAATATTAATCATTGATGTTTTTCCCTTTAATGATAAGAATAGAAGATATAAAGACATGTTTTGACTTATGAATAGAAGGGGCATTTTAGAATGAATGAAGATGAACAGGTGAAAGAGATCGTTCAAAGAATTCAAAAGGTAATTTACAGTATTCTCTGTGATATTGACGATTTCTGCAAAGAGAATGGTATTATGTATTTCCTTTCAGGAGGAACTTGTTTGGGAGCAGTGCGTCATCAAGGTTTTATTCCCTGGGATGATGATGCGGATATTATGATGCCAAGAGATGAATATGATAAATTTATTCGTCTATTTTCAAAAAAATTTGCTGGAAAATATGGTGTAGGAGCCTTGGCGCTGACGGACAAATGGAATATTCAGTATGCGAGGATATGGAATACCAAAACACGGATTATGACTACAACAATAAAAGATTATGAGCAGGGAATAGGTATTGATGTTTTTCCGATTGACGGATTACCAGAAAATACTTTATGCAGAAAATTATATTATAAGAAAATGTCAGTTTTAAAAGGGCTTAGCAATGCTGCGATTAGAGAAACATTTTTAAGTATGGAAAAATACCGGCTGGTAAAAAAGATTACCGGATTTTTTGTCAGACCGTTTGGTGCCAGGCGTTTTAGTGAAAAAATGGACAAATTAGCTCGAAAATATCCGTTTTATTCATCTAAGTATGTAGGCGTCAGCATAGTTGCTCATTACGGAGAGAAAGAAACCATTTCTCGGAAACAGATGGAATCTCCGCAATATATTAAATTTGTAGAACGCAGGTTTCCGGTGCCCATAGGATATAAGGAATATTTAACAAATTTGTATGGTAATTATATGGAAATTCCAAAAGATGCAGCAGAAAAAGGATATAGTCATTTAGATCATTGGATAGTTCAATTTGATATTGAAAATAAAGAGGAATAGAGCTGAGAGTCACAGAAACCAAATAGATTATTTGTGGATGATTAAGGAATAGGGAGGAAATAATGTCTACTATAGGCGCAGGAGGTGCAGGCAATCGTATGTACCAAGACATCCCGAAACAATTCAACATCACCAAATTGCAACATGTGATTCCTAGCGAAAAAATGGGCAGGGTTTCTTGCTAAGGCTGGTTATGCGCAGCTGCAGAATGCCAACGAGGAGAAGAAAAGGGGCTTTAATTCTATGTATAATTCTTCGCTGGATAGCATTCAGCTACAGAATCTTGGATGGAAGGAGCTGTTTGATGTGGAGCGAGGTTTTTTCAGAACGTCCGTATATTAAAAGAAATGACAGAAGTGGGGGGGTTTGATGACTAAAGTTCTGATGATTACACATAGGTTTATCTTTGGGGGAATTGAAAAATTACTTTTGGATATGTTTGAAAATAGAAATAACCATGATATTCATTATGATCTTTTGACATTAATCACAGAAAAAGATACAAAATTGATTAAGAAGGTTTTAGCACTTGGTGTAGGATATTATTGTCTTGAATTGGATAAACACAATACTTTAGAAAGACAAGTACATCACTATAGAACATTATATAAGTTTATTAAAAAAAATAATTACGATGTTGTACATATAAATATTACAAGTTATGCCAGAGCACTAGATATGTTAGTTGTGAAAAAGGCTGGTATTAAAAAACGAATAATACATTCACATTCAGCAGATGAAAGAGAAACATTGTCAAGAAAAATATTGAAACCGATGAAGAAACTTTATGATTATACTGCTACGGATTTTCTTGCCTGTTCTGATAATGCTGCCAAGTATTTGTTTAGTAAAAAAATATTTGAAGAAAAAAAGTATACTGTGATAAACAATGGAATAGATGTCCCCAAATATGTGTTTTCAAATATTGAAAGAAATCGGATTCGAGCTTCTCTTGGATTAAATGATGGGGAAATGATAATTGGTCATATCGGACGTTTAACAGAAGCAAAAAATCATGAATTTTTATTGGAAGTGTATTATGAAATATACAAATCAAATTCAAACAGCAAGCTATTATTAGTGGGGGATGGAGAATTAAAAAATGCAATAATAGAAAAAATCAACAAGCTTGGAATACAAAAACATGTGATTATGTATGGAGCATCTTCAGAAATTTCTGCATTATTATCATCTATGGATATTTTCCTTTTTCCTTCAAAATGGGAAGGTCTTGGAATAGCTGTTATTGAAGCACAATGCAATGGTCTTCCATGCTATATTTCAGAAAATATCCCACAAACTGCAGCCATTACCTCTAATATACGTCAGTATAGCATCATAAAAGGTGCTAAATGGTGGGCAGAGATGATTTTAAAAGAAAAAAACATCAGGGTTAATGAAACAGATAAGATAAGAAAAGCAGGATATGACATCTGTTACTCTGTTTCTCAATTAGAAGATATTTATAAGAAAGGAAAATTATGATAATTCGGCTAAAGGATGTAGAGGCAAAACTTTTAGCATTGATTTTTGCCTTTTCTCCATTTTTCCAACATTATGTATTGCCTGGAATTGGGAAGAATTTAGAATATTTATTGATACTTTTAGTTGGAGGAGGATATGCAGTTCTTTCTATTTTGAAACGCAATGTTCTTACTGCAAAGAATGTAGCAACCCCGGCTTTAGTTATTATGGCTGTTTACTGTATTATAAATCATGTTATCGAAAGAAACTATATTTATAAACCGGAAATTACAAATATTGTAAATATTATTTCTTTTTTTGCTGTTTTGTTTATATGTTTGTTTGATTTTAGAAATATTAGTGTCAGACAATATTATTATCGATATGTTGAGAATATTGCTGTAGCAATGTCAATTATAGTATTCGCACAAATTGTTATTTATTATGTTTTTGGCAATGCGATAACTTTTGACCGCTCATTCTTGTTTCCGTTTAAAGATTGTTTTTCGGATAGCGGAAAACAATATTTATTAACAAGTAGAATGGTTATTAATGGTTTATTTAGGCCATCTGCTTTTTTCCTGGAACCTGCACACTTTAGCCAATTTTGTACGATTGGACTGGCGTGTTCATTAATCAGGGAAGATATACTGTTAAATAAACGGGCAATTATAATATCTGCGGGAATAGTGCTTACTACATCTGGATTGGGAATTTTATCTGTAGCCTTTATATGGGCAGTATTTCTGTACATAAATTCGGAAGGCATCTCTCGAAAAAGAATGAACAGAATGATAATCGGAACACTGTTTTTTGTGTTCGTTGTATGTATTTTGTTTTTTGTTTCGGAAAGTTTTAGATCTGCTGTTATGAGAATTGTGGTTAGTTCAAATGGATATGATTCCGGAATTCAAGGGAGAACAAGGAATATTGTATTGATTAATCGATTATCTCTGCAGGAATTAATTTTTGGAATGGGCTATAAAAATATACCAACCTATGGTAATTTGAATACACAATATTATTTGACTGGTATTTTTGAACTCATATATTGCCAAGGAATAATCGGAACAAGTTTGTTTGTAATATGTTATATCTATATGATGTTTAAAGCATGTAAAGCTAAGCAAAATCTTCCTTTGCATATACTATTTGCGTATATTCCATTTTTATTAGGATCGTCAAACCTTGTTATGCTGACACTTATACAGTATATTCCTTTCTTGTATATTCCGTTAAAAAAAACAAATAACACACGATTATTAGCAAAGCGTATTTAGTTTGAAAATTGAGTAAGCATAGTATTGTGGTATTTATAAGTATTCTTAGGTAAATTGAGGGTAAATAAATGAAAAGAATGAGCAAAGAAGAACTAAGGGCAACACAGATAGGAATATTAGATTTCTTTGCGAATTTATGTGAAGAAAATGATATTAATTATTTTTTGACCTATGGAACGCTACTTGGGGCAATAAGACATAAAGGATTTATTCCATGGGATGATGATATTGACGTTGCGATGCTTAGAGAAGATTATGAGAAACTTATACTCCTTTACAGAACGATAAAAGACTGTAGATATAGATTTTCATGTGTGGAAAATGATCGTTCTTGTATGTATCCATTTGGTAAAATAATAGATGAAGAAACTGTTCTTTATGAGGCTGGAAAGGAAGGAATAAAAATAGGTGTATATATTGATGTTTTTGTCTATGATAATGCACCTATAGATAAGGTCAAAAGAAATAAAGGATTTGATAAGCTTGATTTTTATGCTCATTTGCGCCAATATCAATTACCAATGAAGAAAGTAGCACTCTCCCCCAAAAGATTATGTGTTTTGATTTTTAAGTGGCTTATTAAGGTGTTTTTGCCACGACAATTTTTTACCAGAAAGATTGTTTACTCTGCAAAGAAATATAGAAAAGAGGATTCAAATCTAGTCTGTGATTTCACGGAACCATTTTATAACAAGCGATGGATTGTAGACAAATCTCTTTTCACAGATTTGATTTTTGTAGAGTTTGAAAATAAATTTTATAAGGCACCGCGTGATTATGATAAATGGTTGAGGATTCAGTATGGGGATTATATGAAAATTCCATCCGTAGAAGAACAAAAAGCAAAACAACACAATATACAAGCATATTTTAAAGATTAAAAGATTTGAGATTTAATGACGAGGGATTAAAAACATGGAAAAAATTTTAACAATTTCAATAGCAGCGTATAATGTTGAAAATTTTATCACAAAAACTCTTGATAGTTTTATATGTGACGAAAAAATGATGAAGCTTTTTGAAGTTATTATTGTTAATGATGGGTCGAAAGATAATACCAATTTGATTTCAAAAAGGTATGCTGATAAATATCCAGATACGTTTATTTTACTTGATAAAGAGAATGGTGGATATGGCTCAACGATTAATTCAAGCCTTGCTATAGCACGAGGAAAATATTACAAGTTGGTAGATGGAGATGATTGGGTAGACAATGCGCAGTTCGCTGAGTTTGTGATTAGGTTGGAAAATGAATCCGCGGATATTGTTTTAACTAAATATTATAGATTTAATGAGCCAGATGGCAATATTGAAATTATATCAAATGATATGGAATATAATGAAATTTTTATTAATGATATTGAAAAATTTACTTTTAGTGAAAATCTTGCTATGCATCAAATAACATATAAAACAGAATTGCTTCGGAAAATTGGAATGCACATTACAGAAAAATGTTTTTATACGGATTTTGAGTATAACATAAAGCCACTTCCTTATATTCGATCAGTAAATGCTTATAATTTATGCGTATATGTTTATCGTATTGGCAGAGAAGGTCAAAGTGTTCAGCGAAGTAGCTGGTTCAAAAATATAGAGCAGGGTATTACGGTTTCTACAAATCTTGCTGCTTATTATGAAAGTGTTAAAAAAGATATTTCTTCTGAAAAAATGAGAAAATATATTAGAAAGGCTGTATCAGATAGCACAAAGAATAAATATGTTATTTTAACATCTATGCCAAAGGATATGAAACCACTAGATAAAATTAAATTATATGATAAGAAGTTAAAAAGTATAAGTGAAGAAATATATCAGTATACTTTGGATGCAGCAACTCCAAAATGGAGGTTTTTAATTAAGCTGATGCGAAATTCTGGTTTTGTTTTATTTAGACCAATTAATATGTTAGTAAGGAACTTTAATCCATAGGAAGATAAATAAAAAAGTCCTATATAAAGCTAGGGTGGATAAGTTGGCTGAGAAAAGTATAAAAAAGAACTATATATATAGTGTTATATATCAATTATTAACAATTATTACACCATTAATTACTGCGCCACATGTATCTAGAAAACTTGGAGCTGATGGAATTGGTATTTATAGTTTTACAGCTTCTGTTGTTGCATATTTTACAATGGTTGCGGCATTAGGAACGGCAAGATATGGGCAGAGAGAGATTTCTTACAGCCAGAATGATATTGAAAGAAGGTCTTCTTACTTTTGGAAGATTGAAATTTTATCATGTATTAGCACATTTATATGTGCTATTGCTTATATCATATATATTTTATTCAATAAAGCAAATTCAGATATTTATTTTGTACAGATTTTTTCGGTGATTGCTGTTGCAGCGGATATATCATGGTTTTTCCAGGGAATGGAGGAATTTGGACGAATCATCAGAAGGAATGTTTTTTTTCGATTTATCAATATTATTTTTGTTTTTGGTGCTGTGAAATCTAAAGAAGACTTGATTTTTTATGTTGCTGGATTAAGTACTATTACATTGATAAGCAATTTGTCGTTATGGCCTTCTTTATATGGTGTAATAAAAAAACCAACTCGAGATAATTTAAAGTTCCTAGATATTCTACCTGAAGTTTTTACACTGTTTATTCCTTCTGTTGCTATCAGTATATACACAGTTTTGGATAAAATAATGATTGGTATTATTACTGATTCGGCTTTTGAAAATGGATATTATGAACAATCCTTAAAAATATCAAGGATGATAATGGCTATTGTAACATCTCTTGGTGTAGTAATGGTTCCGAGAATTGGTCATTATTTTTTTGAGGATAAAATAGATGAAGTTAAACAGTACATGTACAAGAGCTATCGTTTTGTTTGGTTCGCAGGTATTCCACTGTGTTTTGGGCTTTGTGGAATAGCTTCAAATTTTGTGCCCTGGTTCTTTGGCAATGGTTTTGATAAGGTTGTGCCTATTTTACAAGTATCAAGTTTTCTTATTCTTGCTGTAGGTATTAATAATGTAACAGGAACACAGTATCTAATACCAACAAAACGTCAAAATTTATTTACACTTACGGTTGTGACAGGAGCTGCTGTTAATTTTGTTCTTAACTATTTTTTAATAAAAATGTTTCAATCTGTGGGAGCAGCAGTAGCTTCTGTAGCAGCAGAAAGTGTAATTGCTGTTTATCAACTATTTATTGTGCGAAAGGAATTGGATGGGATGGAAATACTGAAAAGTTCTGCAAAATATTTATTATCTGGTTTGGTAATGCTTGTGGGGATTTTGTGTGTTGGTAATACACTAACTCCATCATTGGGTCATTTGATAATGCTTATCATAATTGGAGGAATATTGTATATCACTATGCTCTTATTCCTCAAAGATAGTTTTGCTGTAAGTCAAATAACTAATGGTTTGTTAATGCTAAAAAAGAAAAAGATAAGATAGGAGTAAAATCAATGAAGACAGTTTATACTTGTTTCAGTACAGATGTTATTCACGATGGGCATCTTAATATCATCCGGCATGCTAAAAAATATGGCAGGGTTGTTGTCGGCTGTCTGAGTGATAAAGAGATGATTCGCTGTACAAAGTTTCCGACCACATCCGAAGAAGAACGTATAGCTCTCTACCAGTCTTTAGAGGGGGTAGATGAAGTTATTTTACAGGATAACATGTTATATGATGACATGATTGAAAAAATACATCCGGATTATGTGGTACACGGTGATAACTGGAGAGAGGGAGCGGAGAGAGCGGTTCGGGATCATGTGGAAGGCTTGCTTAGGGTCTATGGCGGTCAGATTGTCGATGTGCCGTACACATACAGCGAAAGTGTAAAGAAAGTTGACCAGCGGTTAAAAGAAAAACTCTCTATGCCGGAGTACAGGAGAAAGCGCCTTCGTCAGCTTATTACGATGACCCCGGTGGTAAAGGTTATGGAAGCACACTCCGGACTGACAGGGCTAATCGTAGAAAAGACAGTGGTTGACGGGGAGGACGGAAAGCTGGATCAGTTTGATGCTATGTGGGTTTCTTCTTTGTGCGACAGTACAGATAAAGGAAAGCCGGATATTGAATTGGTTGATATGACTTCCCGCTTGCGCACCATTGATGACATTATAGAAGTTACCACTAAGCCAATTATCCTGGACGGCGATACGGGTGGATTGACAGAACATTTTGTATATAATGTCAGAACCCTCGAACGAATGGGGGTAAGTGCAGTGATTATTGAAGATAAGACAGGGCTGAAGAAGAACAGCCTGTTTGGTACGGAGGTGGTACAGACACAGGACAGTATTGAAAACTTCAGTGCGAAAATTACAGCAGGGAAAAAAGCACAATTATCCGATGATTTTATGATCATTGCCAGAATTGAAAGCTTAATCTTAGAGCAGGGGATGGAAGATGCGCTGAAAAGGGCAGTTGCCTATACTGCTGCCGGTGCCGATGGTATTATGATCCACAGCCGAAAGAAAGAGCCTGAAGAAATTTTTGAATTTTGTGATAAATTTCGCCAAAAGGATAAAAAAACCCCGATTGTCGTTGTGCCGACATCTTTTAATCAAGTAACCGAGGAAGAACTTGCTTCTCATGGTGTAAATATTGTAATTTATGCAAATCAGCTGATGCGGGCAGCATTTCCGGTTATGCAGGAAACGGCAGAGGAGATTTTAAAGGCGCACAGAGCTAAGGAAGTGGATGCAAAGCTGATGCCGTTTAAGGATATTATTCGGCTGATTGATGAACTGTAAGAGATGGACGAGGTGTATCTGGTTGGAAAACAAATATTTAATTCTTTCGGATATTCATGGGAATGTCAGTGCATTTGATGCGGTGCTGGAGGAGTGCCGAAATGAGTGTTTTGTGGGTGTGATTTTACTTGGCGACTGCATTGATTATGGAATGCGGTCGAATGAGATTATACAAAAACTGATAAAACTAGAGGAAACAAATTGGAAGGACAGATACATGGTTAATATTTGGGGAAACCATGAAAAACTTGTGATAGATAAGGATTTGGATCGCTTATCATCCGAGCGGGGACGAGCTATGGCAAGATATACGGCAAGGCAGTTAATGACACAATCCATGGATTACATACGAACCGAGATGAACCAGAACGGAATCCAGGAATTTAAGATCGGAAGCCTGCAATGTCTGGCTGTTCATGGTTCACTTGAAGATTATTACTGGAAGTCTATCGAACCAGGGAATCTAAGAGGTGAATATAGCAGCTATGATATGGTCTTTAGCGGTCATTCCCATTATTCACACTGTTTTACCTGCTTTTACCCGATAAATTATCCAGAGATGAGAAATAAGAAAGCAGTAACTTTTATTAATCCGGGTTCTGTGGGGCAGCCAAGAAATCAAAATCCATGTGCACAGTATGCTGTCCTTTCCCTGCCATCCCGGCGAGTGGATCTGCGTGCTGTTAAATATGATGTGGCATGCGAACAGAATTTGTTTCCTGACGAAATCGATGTGTTCTATAAAACAAGGCTGACAAGAGGAGTGTAAACGAAAGGTGGGAATGCTATGAGTAAATTATATGCAATCAGTGGTGTTACCGGAATGACCGGAAATGAACTTGTCCGGCAGATTCTTGTTAAAGACAGCGGGGATCATATTCTGGGATTTGATAATTTTTTTGCTTCTTCTATTGAAACGGTTTCGGACTTTATTCATGATGAGCGCTTTACATTTTTTCCATACGATTTGAATAACCGGGAGGAGATGCAGGATTTTGAACGCAGAATAAAAGCGATTGCGGGTAATTATGAAGAAATCATCTACATCAACTGTGCAGCAGTTGTACATACAGAACATTTTTACCATGTGTATGAAACGTTTGAAACAAATGTCGAAGGAATGAATCATTTTCTTTGGCAGGCAATCCGCATTGGTGCCAAGAAGTATATCAACTGCTCAACTTCCGAAGTGTATTCTATGAATTCCTGGAATGAAAACGGCGGTGTCAAAGAGAGTGATTTTCTAACCTTGTCCACAGCCGAGCACAGCCAGAGAACCAGCTATGCAGCAGGAAAACTTTTGACAGAATTCTTTATTAAAGATGCTGTTGATGCAGGAAAGATTAAAGGGTGTTCTATTCGTTTTGCCAATGTTTACAGCAAAGATGAACGCTATCCAAAGCACATTATTCCCTTTATTATCAATAGCCTTCGTGACAGCGGCAGGGTTGTCCTGTTAGAGAACAGCCGAAAAAATAAAAGAACTTTTTTAAATAATTATGACAGCTGCAGTGCAGTGCTGGCTCTGGCATCTACGGATGATGCGCTGGATGGTACGGTATACAATGTTGCCACAGATGAGGAAATATCTATCATCGATCTGGCAAAGCTCTGTGCATCGAAGATGGGAATTCAAGATCCGGTTATTGAATTCTGCGGATACCGCAAATCTGATCCGGAGAGAAGGCTTTTGTCAACGGAAAAGATCCGGGCAAGGACTTTTTGGGAACCTGCGGTTTGTCTGGATAAAGGGCTTGACGAATGTATTTCCAATTATTTGCAAAAAGTATAAGGTTGGTAACAGGATGAAGGTAGCAATTATTACAGCAGCCGGGATTTCAAGTAGATTTAATGATGGGATTTCGGAAAATAAAAAGGTGCTGAAAGCGATATACACAAAAGATGATGGGAGAAACACTCTGCTTTATCACCTTCTTTTGAAATGCAGGTTTGCAGATAGGATTGTTATTGTCGGCGGCTATAAATTTGACTGTTTGGCAGCATATTGTGAGGGGCTAAAGCCAACGATGCGTGATAAGATTAACCTGGTATTTAATGAACATTATAAGGATTTAGCTTCCGGTTATAGTTTATCTTTAGGAATCGAGGAAGCATTTAAACATTGCCCGGATGAGATCCTTTTTGTGGAGGGAGATCTGGATTTTGACAGCCGATCTTTTGATAAGATAGCATCGTCGCCAAAAAGCGTGCTGAGCTATACTTTTGAGCCAATATATGCGGATAAGGCGGTTGTTTTGTATAAGGATGAGAGAAATCAGTATCATTATGCATTTAACTGCAGCCATGGATTGCTTTCCATTGCATCTGCGTTTTCCTGCATTTTAAATTCCGGTCAAACCTGGAAGTTTACAGAAATGGAAGCTTTATACCATGCCAATAAGCGATTCTGCGAGGAAACAAAGAATGAAACCAATTTAAGGATTATTCAAAATTACCTTGATAACGGAGTAGATGTTGATTTGCTTGGCTTTGAACGCTGGACAAACTGTAATACAAGAGAGGATTATAATAAGATCTTATCCTATTGGGAGAAAGAAGGTTAAAACGCAGGTGTGGATGTTCGTCAGCAAAATTAGTAGAAAAGACGGAGGATTACAATGAAAACTTTGCAGGAGCGCTTTAAGAGCGTTGAAAAACATGTTAATGAAAACAAGATTAAAGTGATGATCCTTGGATTAGGAAGTGTCGGTACATATCTTCTTGATTATTTAATCAGCAGCAATGATCCCGCAATTCATGTTATTGTTGCCGGCAGAGATGAAGCCAAGATGCAGATGAAGGTAAATATCACCAGGGTTGCCGGGCTTATCCGCGGAGTAAATAAGTCGAGAATCGATGTAGAAGCCGGTGTGGATTTGAATGATATTGATGCCATTCAAAGGGTAATGGAAAAATATCGACCTGATTTTATCGTTAATTCCAGCCGTGCTTATCCCGGGCTTAAATATGGAAGTATTTCATGGGCTAATTTAAGAGCTTATGGAATTTGGAGTCCGCTTGCTGTTCGTTTTACAAAAAATGTAATGGAAGCATGTGACAGGGCAGATACAGACGCAGTTGTAATTAACACCTCTTATTCCGATGCGGTTATTCCCTGGTTAAAGAGCGCAGGAAAAGCCTATCCGGACTTCGGTTCCGGAAACCTGAATCATCTTGTTCCGCGCATAAAGTTTGCGGTGGCTGAAATGCTTGGTGTGGATGATTATTGGAATGTCGATGTAATGTTTGCTGCTGGTCATTTCCATGATGTGTGCATCAGCAAGGAAGGGCAGACAGAAGGCATAAAACTGCCGTTAAGGATTGATTATAAGGGACAGGAGCAGGTTCTTTCCCATGATAAGATTTATTCTGCCTGCAAAATTGCCATGCCCACAGATCCGACGCGAAATAAGATGAATGCTTCTTCAAATTATCAGATTATCATGGCTGTGATCGAAGCGGTTCGCACCAGGGAAAATCAAAAGGTATTTATTCCTGGTTTTGGAGGCAATATCGGCGGATACCCGGTTCAAGTTGGTTACAGGGATGCGCTGCTTGATGCATGGATAGATGAGTCGGTCTTTTGCTTTGAAGATATGAACAGGGCATGCAGGGCATCTATGGTTCTTGACGGTATTGAAGATGTTGTGGATGGAAAACTGATTTATACGGATGTGTTAATTGCAAAGGTTAAAAAGGTATTTGGTGCAGAACTTTTAAAAACGGTGGAATTTGAAGATATTGAGAGGACTGCGCAGTTTCTTATTGATAAAATTATTTTACCGCAGACAGGAGTGTTTGATGAGAGCAGAAAAACTAATTGAAATTATAGGCGCAGATTTTTACACAGGAGTACCGGACAGCCAGCTGAAGGCGTTGTGTGATTATCTGATGTCTGTCTATGGAATTGATCCGAAACATCATATTATAGCTGCAAATGAGGGGTGCTGCACAGCATTGGCAGCGGGATATTATCTTGCAACAGGAAAGGTTCCTGTAGTCTACATGCAGAACAGTGGTGAGGGAAATATGATTAATCCCGTGGCAAGTCTTTTAAACGATAAGGTTTATGCTATTCCTATGGTATTCATTATTGGGTGGCGCGGGGAACCGGGCATCCACGATGAACCCCAGCATATTTATCAGGGCGAAGTGACATTGAAGCTGCTGAAAGATATGGATATAGCTTCATTTATTGTTGGCAGAGAAACTACGGAAGATGAAGTAAAAAAGGCAATGAGCGATTTTCGGGATATATTGGCATCCGGCAAGGATGCAGCGTTTGTGATAGGTAAAGGTGCTTTGACGGATGCACCAGAAGTTGAATATAAAAATCATAACACCATGGTGCGTGAGGAAATCATCCGGCATATTGTAAAGGTTTCCGGGGAAGATCCCATAATATCTACAACGGGTAAGGCTAGTCGTGAACTGTTTGAAACAAGGGCAGCAAATGGGCAAAGTCACAAGTATGATTTTTTGACTGTTGGTTCCATGGGACATGCTTCTTCGATTGCCCTTGGTGTTGCCATTCATAAGTCAAACCGGCGGATCTGGTGTGTGGACGGAGATGGAGCTGTGCTTATGCACATGGGTTCCATGGCAGTTCTCGGCGCGAATAAGCCCAAAAATCTTATCCATGTTGTTATCAATAATGAGGCACATGAAACGGTTGGCGGTATGCCTACGGTAGCCAAAAGCATTGATTTTGTTGCAATAGCAAAGGCATGCGGTTATCCGAATGCGGTGTGTGTTGATCGGTTTGAAGACCTTGATAAAGAACTTGAAGCTGCAAAAAGCAGGAGTGAACTAAGTTTTATTGAAGTCAAATGCTCCATCGGTGCAAGGAAAGACCTTGGTCGCCCGACAACAACCGCACTTGAAAATAAACAAAACTTTATGGCATATCTGAAAGCGTTGTAAATGCCCTGGAATCTTTATTTTTTCGACCAAGCAGCACCGCCGGATACTCCTTTTCGTTCCTGTAAATGATAAATGGTTTACAGGAAATTCTTCAAATATTCTTCGACCGACCGGCTCATTTCCCGGGAAAAGTCACTGTTGTATTTTCTGCTGCAGAATGCCTGAATCCAGGCAGTAAAGTCCCCGTTCGGGCAGTTTTTCTGCAGCATTTCCTTCAGTTTTGTTTCCTCCATAGGGCAGTACCGGTTTTCGTGGATAATGTATTTTTGTTCGCAGCGTTCGGGTTTTTTCCGGTCTTTCTGCTGCTGTACAGGATAGCCGAAAACCAGCATGGCAGCGGGGAATACATAGGGAGGGAGGTTAAGGAGGCTGCGGTGGAATTCGCATTGTTCCATAATATCGCCTATGTAGCAGGAGCCGATCCCCAGGCTTTCAGCAGCGCATACAGCATTTTGCGCGGCAATTACGGCGTCGCTCACCGCAAGCATAAAATCCCCGGCACCGGGTTTTCTGGGTGCACATTGCTGTGATGCAAAGGCATCGTACCATTTCTGACAGTCGGCACAGAAAATCAAGACCATCGGCGCTTTGGCAATAAAGGGCTGGTGGTCACAGCTTTCGGCAAGCTGATCTTTTAATGCCTGATCCGTAATATCAAGAATCGTATACAACTGCTGGTTTCCTGCGGTTGGTGCCTGTGCGGCAGCGAGGAGAATGCCTGTTTTTATTTCCGGTGCGATTGCCTTCTCGGTAAAAACACGGACAGATTTTCTTTCAAACAGTTCTTTTATCGTGTTGGTCATAGGAAAATTCATCATATAACTCCTTTTGCTTGTGATTTTAGTATGATTATAACTGCATTTGCCAAAAAATGAAAGAAAAAAATCCGATTTTGCAGTTTAAAATGGCAAGTAGGTGAACTATTTGTATCCAATCTACGAAGAACTGCTTCATCGGGAAATCATTCATGCCGATGAAGTTCCCTGCCAGGTTCTCCATGAAGAAGAAAAATTGTATTGTCTGTCTTTTTATGATAAAATAAGTTGTATTAACAGGTGGTGTTTGAAACTTCGAGAAAGGAATGCGGATATGGGAAAATATTTGAACAGCAGAGTGCCATTTGAAGTGTACAAAGAAATTGCCGGAACACGGTTTTTTGTGGATAAATCACTGCTTCTTGAAGATATTTTGAACGCGGCAGAAATAGACGGGCAGAAATATTTATGCATCACAAGACCGCGGCGTTTTGGGAAAAGTGTTATGGCAGGTATGGTCGCTGCATTTCTAGGAAAGGCTGTGGATGCCGGAGATTTATTTGAACGGCTGTACATTGCCGGGAAAGAAAATTACAAGGCTCATTTGAACAAACATAATGTTATTTATATTGATTTCAGCGAAGTGCCAAGGGATTGCAGCAATTACAGACAGTATATTGCCCGTATACAAGATGGGATGAACAATGATCTTGTCAGGGCATATGATGATTTGGTAATTGACACAACGAGAGCGACCTGGGATATTATGACCGATATTTTTCAGGAAAAAGGTGAGAAATTTGTCTTTGTCATGGATGAGTGGGATGCAGTGTTTCATATGTCATTTATCTCTCAGGAAGATAAAGAAGACTATCTGCTGTTTTTAAAGTCATTGTTAAAAGGAAAAGTCTATGTGGAATTAGCGTATATGACGGGAGTACTGCCGATTGCGAAATATTCCAGCGGTTCGGAACTGAATATGTTTGTGGAATATGATATGACGGTGATGGAACGGTTTAGTGATTGCTTTGGGTTTCTGGAAGATGAGGTTGACACTCTCTTTGCTATTTATCTTAAAACAACAAAAGAACCCAAAATTTCACGGGAAGAACTGGAGATGTGGTATGATGGATACTATACGGCAACAGGAGCGCGATTATATAATCCCCGTTCTGTAGTGTGTGCACTGGTCAATAACCAGCTGGCAAATTATTGGACCAGTTCTGGCCCTTATGATGAAATATTCTTTTATGTGAAAAATAATGTGGATGATATTCGGGATGACTTGGTTCTTATGATTGCCGGTGAAGGAGTGGAAGCAAAGATTCGGAATTATGCAGCTGTTTCCATGGAATTGAATACAAAGGATGAAATTTATTCGGCTATGGTAATCTATGGATTGCTTACTTATATGGACGGAAAGGTATTTATTCCCAATAAGGAACTAATGGACAAGTTTAATGCGTTTCTTATGAATAAGGAATCTCTTGGATATGTATATCGGCTGGCTAATGCGTCGAAAAGAATGCTGGCAGCGACTTTGTGTGGAAACACGGATGTTATGGCAGAGATTCTGGAGTTTGCCCATAATACGGAAACGCCTATTTTTTCATACAATAGTGAGATTGAGTTGTCAGCTGTGGTGAATTTGGTTTATCTGGCGGCAAGAGATAAATACCGTGTGGAGCGTGAGGATAAAGCAGGTAAAGGGTATGTGGACTTTATCTTTTACCCGGAACGGAAAAATGGGGATGCATTGATTCTGGAATTGAAAGTGGACAGTACACCAGAAGAAGCGATTATGCAGATCAAGGATAAGAATTATGCGTTGCGATTCAAGGGAAAATTGGGGGAGAAACCAAAGTATAAGGGAAGGATTTTAGCTGTGGGAATCAGTTATAGTACAAAGACGAAGGAACATTCTTGCAAGGTGGAAGTGTTATAGATATGTATTTTATAGTTTATATTTCGTAGTTACTGTTCACGTAGGTTTGCGCACTTGCTACGCTGACCGCAGGTTAAACTGAGCCAGTGAGCAAAAATCCCATCGACGAAGGCGATTTTCATGGATTTTTGCCTGTTGCTGTGAACGTGTGAACAGTAACATTTCGTAAAAAGATACAAGGATTTTCCCAAATCCCCCTTGTTTTTCGCAGGGAGAACGTGTAGAATATGCCATAAGTATTTTTGCATGCATTTCCCGTAGAAAACACCCATAGGGAAAACATAGAGGAGGAAGCATTATGGCATTACATGTAATGGATGAAGCAAACCGCTGTTTACAGTGCAAGGTGCCCCAGTGTCAGAAGGGCTGCCCCATTCATACCAATATCCCGGAGGCAATCCGTCTGTTAAAGGAAAATAAGCTGGACGATGCCGGGCGGATGCTGTTTGAAAATAATCCGCTGACCACGGTGTGCAGTCTGGTGTGCAACCATGAAAAGCAGTGTGAGGGGCATTGTGTGCTGGGCAAAAAGGGCGCTCCGGTTCATTTTTCCACGATAGAAAACTATATTTCCACCACCTATGCCAATAAGATGACCCAGGGACCGGCACCTTCCAACGGAATGCGGGTTGCCATCATCGGCTCCGGTCCGGCAGGGATTACGATTGCGATTATTCTGGCAAGGTACGGCTACAAGGTGACGATTTTTGAAGGCAAGGACAAGATGGGCGGTGTTCTCCGCTACGGAATTCCGGAGTTCCGCCTGCCAAAGAGCATTCTGGACGATATGCAGTACCGCCATCTGGAATTAAAGGGGATTCAGTTCAGACCAAACACCAGTATCGGTACGGCTATCGGCATCGACGATCTGTTCCGGGACGGCTACAAGGCTATTTTTATCGGAACCGGTGTGTGGAATCCAAGATCACTGCACATCAAGGGCGAAACCTTTGGAAATGTGCATTTCGGCATTA
>ERZ808037.549-NODE-549-length-33140-cov-4.946708_pt1 | contig 33140 bp, 29 predicted proteins | sample MGYA00380190_ERZ808037 | MGnify/ENA primary metagenome ERZ808037 (study PRJEB31490, sample SAMN06133399) | mouse gut metagenome | isolation source: J9 | host: mice | place: China: Chengdu | collected 2015-05 ...
CTCGCAAATGAGTGAAACGAACGGTTCGAAAAACTCATTTTGAAAATGAGTTTTTCGAAACGTTCGTTTCACTCATTTGCCACAGCCGTCCTGCGTCGCATTTATAATGGTGCGGATTGATAAGATGCAAAAGGATAGGAGCGTCAATGACGCGGGAGATGGAATTGCTCGAGCGCTGGCTCGATAATGTGACCGAGGCGGACTTGCGAATCGAGCTCGAGGCAATGCGCGGTGACGAGAAGGCGGTTGTCGAGGCGTTTCACCAGGATTTGCAGTTCGGGACGGGCGGCTTGCGCGGCATCATCGCCGCGGGCACGAGCCGCATGAACGTCTACACGGTTGGCCGCGCCACGCAGGGGTTCGCGAATTACCTGAACGCGAACTTCGAGAACCCGAGCGTCGCCATCGGGCGCGACAGCCGCAACAAGGGCGACGAGTTCGTGCGCCGTGCGGCAGAGGTCTTGGCTGCCAACGGCGTGAAAGCCTATGTTTATCCACGCATCGAGCCGACCCCGGCCGTGTCGTTCGCGACACGCGACTTGCATTGCTCGGGCGGCATCAACATGACGGCGAGTCACAATCCGGCGGCCTACAGCGGATATAAGGCCTATGGTCCCGACGGGTGCCAAATCGTAACCGAGGCAGCCGACGCCATCAGCGCGGCTATCGCGGCGGTTGACATCTTCGATGACGTCAAGCGTGTTGATTTCGACGAGGCGCTCGCTGACGGGCGCATCGAGTGGATTGGCGAGGACACGCTCGACCGATTCATCGATGCTGTGGCTGCGTGTTCGGTCGCATCCGAAGAGGACAAGCAAGTTCCCCTGAAGCTCGTTTACACGCCGCTTAACGGGGTGGGCCGCGAATGCGTCGGGCGGATTCTCGAACGCGTCGGCATTTCCGACATCTCGATCGTGCCCGAACAAGCCGAACCCGACGGGAACTTCCCGACGTGCCCTTACCCGAATCCGGAGATGCGCGAGGCGATGCAACTTGCGATCGAGCTTTCCGAACGGGTGCACCCGGACCTGTTGCTCGCGACCGACCCTGACGCGGACCGCGTGGGCATCGGCGTGAAGGACGGCGATGAATACGTGCTGCTCTCCGGCAACGAAGTCGGCGTCTTGCTGCTCGATTACCTCGCGCGCATGACGGCCGAGCGCGGTGAAGCACTCGGAAGGAAGGTCGCCGTCACCACCATCGTGTCATCTGTCATGGTCGACGCGCTCGCGGCCGATCACGGCTTCGAGGTGCGTCGCGTGCTCACGGGCTTCAAGTATATCGGCGAGCTCATCGCGGAGCTTGAAGCCGCTGGCGAGGCCGACCGGTTCCTGTTCGGTTTCGAAGAGAGCTATGGCTATCTGAACGGGCCATATGTGCGCGACAAGGACGCAGTCGACGCGACGATGCTGATTTGCCAGATGGCGCAGCATTACAAGGCGCGCGGGATGAACCTCGCCGATGCGATGCGCGGTCTTTACGAGCGATACGGCTTCTTCCTGAACAAGACGCTCTCGTTTGAATATCCCGGAGTTGAGGGCGGCGAGAAGATGCGCGCGCTCATGGAGGGGCTGCGCGCGAACCCGCCTGCCGAGATCGCCGGCCTTCGCGTGGAGAAGGTCGTCGATTACGCACCCGGCGTGAACGGGCTTCCTCGCGCGAACGTCGTCGAGTTCGACCTCGAGGGTGCCAACAAGGTGATCTTCCGCCCGAGCGGAACCGAGCCCAAGGTGAAGGCATATCTCTTCGCTCAGCGCCCGACGCGCGATGCGGCCGAGGCCTTGCTTGCGCAGCTCGGCGACGCCGCCACCGCGCTCTTGCAGTAAGGTCGCCTGACGCCGCCGCGCCTTATGCCTTGAGGGACTTCAGCGTGCGCCAGGCTTCGTGCTTGCCGGAGTCGGTTTCCAGGAGTTTCGGGAAGTCGGCGAAGATGGCGGCTGGGCGGCCGAATGCGCGCGTTTGCGTGACATGGCCGCGATAGGCTCGTTCGAGCAAGTCCGTCGACGCCCGGTCGGCCGAGACGAGGAAAAGCGGGTCGAGCGACTCGACCAGGAGGAAGAGCGCTTGGGGGTCGAGCGCGATGTCGCCGCCCTCGGCTTCGGGGTTCCTCGCTGTTAAGGTCACGAAAGCGCAGCTTGGCGCTTCGAAGCCGAACGCCTCGAAGCTGCGTTCGAGCGCAGAGCGCGCAGGTTCGGGAAGCGGTCGCTCGGAAACAGCGAGCCCTGGTCGCGCGGCGTCTCCGTCGAGGTAGTCGGCGAACAGTTGGGCGATTTCCCGAACCGAGGTTTCGTATGCCGATTTCGCTGCCATTGACGGGGTACTCCTTGCGTTCGTGCAGGGTGTTACGCTATAACATGATAATAGGATATTACAAATTCGTGGAAAGGTGTGACCATGTGCACGAATGGCGTGAATACGGGACAGTTCGAGCAGATGATCGAGCAGATCGACGATCACATCAAGCTTGAGCGTCGTTGGACGCACACGTTGGCGCATCAGGCAGAGGATGCCGGGCTGTCGCAGACGGGCGAGAAGCTGCATGCGGCGCAGGCGGCGCTTGACGAGGTGCGTGCGCTGCTGGCAGATATGAAAGACGCTTTGGAGGATGACGCCGAGGGCGCGTCGGGTGTGTCGGTCAATCTGGTCTAGGAGCGAATATGGGGCATTCGCATGGCGAAGGGCGCGCTGACGGAGGCGAGCTGGTTCGGTTCTCGGTGGCGATGCCGGAAGAGCTGCTGATGCGATTTGACGCGCTGGTCGGGCGACGCGGCGTGGCGAAGAATCGCTCGGAGATGGTGCGCGACCTGGTGCGTGAGGCGCTTGTCGAGGAAGAGACGGCGCTGCCGGGAACCGAGGTCATGGGAACGTTGACCATTGTGTTCGACCACCATGCCACCGATTTGCAAGACACGCTTCATTCGATTCAGCATGCGAACTTGGGTTTGATCGTGTCGACCACGCATGTGCATTTGGACGAGCGCAATTGCCTCGAGGTGATTATTCTGAGGGGCGAGTCGTTCGAGGTTCATGAGGTTTCAGATCGCATTCTCGGAACGAAGGGCGTGAAGAACGGCGGTCTTGTGGTGACCACCACCGGAGTGATGATTTAACGGGGCGCAAAAAAGCCCGGGGCGCTTTGAGCGCCCCGGGCTTTTTTGCGTTGCGAGATTTAGTCCTCGGCGATCTCGGGGATGGCGCCCATGGGGCATTCCTCGACGCACTCGCCGCAGGCAATGCAGGCATCTTCGTTCACAGCCTCGGCCACGCCGCCGGCGACTTCCAGGACTTCCTGCGGGCAGGCGTCGACGCAGATGCCGCAGCCGATGCACTCGTCAGCGTTGATTACGGGATGAGCCATGATGACCTCTTTCTCGTCTAGTTTTCGTTCCCTCGGTGATTCTCTCCTTGCGCAAGATACCATTACTGGGCTGTATTGCAAGGGGTATTTCCGAGAAATCGGAGAATGCATCCGACGAGCAAAATGGTTACCTGCGAATGTCTTGTCGGAGGCGAGGAACCTCCCGGGTGGGGCGGCGGGGTCGTGTGGGTGAGGCGGCGCCCCTGCGGGTGAGACAACGCCTCGGTGCCTAGCAGATGCGGGGGAGCTGTTCGCCGACGAGCATGTCGAGGATGCGGCGGCCGCCGAATGCGTTGCGGACGTAGACCTTCGGGCCGCGCTCGGGGTTGAGCTCGGTCACCTCGCCGATGATGGCGGCGTCTTCTCCGCGGGGGTCTTCGCGCATCGCAGCGAGCGCGGTTTCGGCTTGCTCGGCAGCGACCACGCAGACCATCTTGCCCTCGTTGGCAACTTGGAGGACGTCGTAGCCGAGCATGTCGCAGGCTCCTCGGACGGCGTCGCGGATGGGAATCGCATCCTCATCGATCTGCATGTCAACTCGCGACTGCTCGGCGAGCTCGTTCAGGGTGCTCGCCAGGCCACCTCGAGTGGGGTCGCGGAAGCAGCGCACGGGACTGATCGCCGCGGCGGGTTTTCCACATTCGAGCGCACCAGTTTTACGCAAGACTCCACCGATGAGGTGGTTGAGCGGGGCGGCATCGCTTTCCACTTCGGTGGAAAACGAGAGCTGCTCGCGGCAAGACATGATCGTGATTCCGTGGTCGCCGAGCGTCCCGGTGACGAGGATCTTGTCGCCGGGCTTGCAATTGGCGCCGCTGAGCTCAAGGCCTTCGGGAAGGATGCCCACGCCGCTCGTGTTGATGAAGACCCCGTCGCCATGCCCCTTGTTCACGACTTTCGTGTCGCCTGTCACGATTCTTACGCCGGCTTCCTTGGAAGCTTCGGCCATGCTCTGGCAGATTTTCTTGAGGTCGGCGATGGGGTAGCCTTCCTCGAGAATGAAGCCGCAGCTGAGGTAAAGCGGAGTTGCGCCGCTCGTCGCGACGTCGTTCACGGTGCCGCAAACGGCTAGGCGGCCAATGTCCCCGCCGGGGAAAAAGTGGGGGGAAACAACGAAGCTGTCGGTGGAAAACGCAATTCGCTCGCCGGTGGAAAATGGGGAAAGCGTCGCAGCGTCATCTCCCCGCAGCAGTTCGTCGCCTGCATAGGCTTCGAAGAAGATCTCGTCGATGATGCGCTTCATCATCGTGCCGCCACTGCCGTGGCCAAGCAGCACTTTGTCATCCATGGCGTTGTTCCTTTCAGGGTGAGACGACGGGGCCGGGGTGTGTTGTCTCACCCCGGCCCCGTCGTTCCAACTGACCTTTAGATCTTGTACATCATCTGGAAGACGTCTTCGCGCTGGAGCGTGATCTGCACGCCGATGCGCTCGCCTGCTTCGCGCAGTCGCTCCTGCACCGTGTTGAAGTCGGCGACCTCGAGGTCAAGCGTGACGATCATGGTCATCGAGAAGATGTCGCCGAGCAGCGTCTGGCTGATGTCATCGATGTTGGCGTCGCACTCGCGCAGGGCGACGGCCACTTCGGCCACGATGCCCGTTGCGTCTTTGCCGAGGACTGAGACAACGCATTTCATGGGTGATTCCTTTCGATTAGTCGCGATACCAGTCGCGAACGATGGTCTGGTCGCGGTCGGGGCCGACCGACACGAACGAGATGCGCACGCCGGTGATTTCCTCGAGGTGCTTTACATAAGCCTGAGCATTGGCGGGAAGCTCCTCGAACGTGCGGCATCCGGTGATGTCTTCGCCCTTCCAGCCAGGCAGCTCTTCGTAAATCGGCTTCGCGTGGAACAGTACCGACTGCTGCATCGGGAAGTAGTCATATCGCTTGCCCTCGCACTCATAGGCGATGCACACTTTAATGATGTCGAACGCGCTCAGCACGTCGAGCTTCGTGAGCGCGACGTCGGTCAGGCCGTTCGTCTCGACCGCATAGCGCCCGATGACGGCGTCGAACCAACCGCAGCGGCGCTTGCGCCCCGTCGTCACGCCGAACTCGTGGCCTTCGGAGCAAAGCAGCTCGCCGACCTCGGCCTCCTCGCCGACGCCGCCGTCTTCGGGGAAGCGCTGCTCGGTCGGGAACGGGCCGGCGCCCACGCGCGTGACGTAGGCCTTCTGGATGCCGAGCACGCGGTCGATCGCCTTCGGGCCGACGCCCGTGCCGGTCACCGCGCCGCCCGCGCAGCACGACGACGAGGTCACGAACGGGTAAGTGCCGTGGTCGATGTCGAGGAGCGTCCCTTGCGCGCCCTCGAACAGGATCGACTTGCCGTTGCGCAGCGCCTCGTTGAGCAGCTGCGACGTCTCGGCCATGTAAGGCTTGAGGATGCGCGCGTAGGGCAGGTATTCCTCGCAGATTTCCTCGACGCTATATTCATGCAGGCCATACACCTTGCTGAGAATCGGGTTCTTCTGCGCGATCGCGGTCGCGACCTTCAGGCGGAAAATCTTTTCGTCCATCAGGTCCTGCACGCGAATGCCGCGCCGCGCCGCCTTGTCTTGATAGCAAGGGCCGATGCCGCGCTTCGTCGTGCCGATCTCGTTCTTGCCGAGGCTTTTCTCCTCCGCGCCGTCGAGGTCCTTGTGGTAAGGCATGATGATGTGCGCGTCGCAGCTGATCTTGAGGTTTTCGCAGCTGATGCCCGCGGCCTGCAGCATCGCCATCTCCTTGATGAGCACGCCCGGGTCGATGACGACGCCGTTGCCGATGACAGGCGTGGAGTCGGGACGTGTCACGCCCGACGGCATCAGGTGCAGTGCGAGCTTCGTGTCGCCGTGGATGACCGTGTGTCCGGCGTTGTTGCCCCCTTGATAGCGCACGGTGAAGTCGTAATCGCCCGCGATCAGGTCGGTGACCTTGCCCTTGCCCTCGTCGCCCCATTGGGCGCCCACCAGGACTGTGTTCATGTTTGCTCCCTCGTTCGGATTTTAATCGTGACCATTATATAAATAGATGACGAAACGGAATGCCCGTCGTCGACGTTTGTTCCACAATCGCGGGCAGCGGCACGGGCGGGCGGGCAATAGCCCGCCCCTACGGGTGCGAAGCGGGTGGCTTGCGCCTTTTTGCGTCTAAGGTAACGGGATTATTACGCGCGTGATAGGTAACTTGACATAAGGTGGCTTAGATTTCATAATATGTCGCAACGCATGAGATGTAGTGCGAACATTTTTATGGAAGAAAGCAGGTAATGAAATGGCGAAGATTCTGGGCATCGACTTGGGCACGACCAACTCGGCGATGGCTGTGATGGAAGGCAGCGAGCCGGAGATCCTGGTGAACGCGGAGGGTGACCGCACGACTCCGTCGGTCGAGGGCTTCCGCAAGGACGGCGAGCGCGTCGTCGGCAAGGCCGCGAAGAACCAGGCGGTCACGAACCCCGAGAACACGGTCAGTTCCGTGAAGCGCTTCATCGGCCGCTCGTTCAACGAGACCGCTGAGGAGCAGAAGACGATCTCTTATAAGGTTGAGGCTGGCAAGGACGGCCGCGCGGTCGTGAATATCGAGGGCAAGGACTACACGCCGGAGGAGATTTCGGCGATGGTGCTGCAGAAGATGAAGACCGACGCCGAGAAGCAGCTCGGCGGCCCGGTGACCCAGGCGGTCATCACGGTGCCGGCCTACTTCAATGACGCGCAGCGTCAGGCGACCAAGGATGCGGGCAAGATTGCGGGCCTCGAGGTCCTGCGCATCATCAACGAGCCGACGGCGGCGGCGCTCGCTTATGGCCTCGACAAGACGAACAAGGACGAGAAGATTCTCGTGTTCGACCTCGGCGGCGGCACGTTCGACGTGTCCATCCTCGAGCTCGGCGACGGCGTCTTCGAGGTCGCTTCGACGGCTGGTGACAACCACCTGGGCGGTGACGACTGGGACCAGCGTGTCATCGACTGGCTCGCCGACAAGTTCAAGTCCGACAACGGCATCGACCTGCGCGAGGACAAGATGGCGCTGCAGCGCCTGAAGGAAGCCGCCGAGAAGGCGAAGATCGAGCTGTCCGCCACGTCGCAGACGAACATCAACCTGCCGTTCATCACGGCGGACGCGTCGGGCCCGAAGCATCTTGATTACACGCTGACGCGCGCTGACTTCGAGCGCATCACGAAGGACCTTCTGGACCGTTGCCGCAAGCCGGTTGAGCAGGCGCTCAAGGACGCGGGGCTGACGAACTCGCAGATCGACGAGGTCATCCTGGTCGGCGGTTCGACGCGCATGCCGGCGGTGCAGGAGCTCGTCAAGACGATGACGGGCAAGGAGCCGAACATGTCGGTGAACCCGGACGAGGTCGTCGCGATGGGCGCGGCCGTCCAGGGCGGCGTGCTCGCGGGAGACGTCGAGGGCATCCTGCTGCTGGACGTCACGCCGCTGTCGCTCGGCGTCGAGACGCTTGGCGGCGTCATGACGACGATGATCGACCGCAACACGACGATTCCGACGCGCAAGTCCGAGATCTACTCGACGGCTGCCGACAACCAGACGTCGGTTGAGATTCACGTGCTGCAGGGCGAGCGCCCGATGGCGAAGGACAACAAGACGCTCGGCCGCTTCCAGCTGAGCGGCATTCCGGCGGCGCGCCGCGGCGTCCCGCAGATCGAGGTCACGTTCGACATCGACGCCAACGGCATCGTGAACGTGTCGGCCAAGGACCTCGGCACGGGCCAGCAGCAGCAGATTACGATCTCCGGCTCGACGGCGCTTTCCGACGACGAGGTGGAGCGCATGGTGAAGGACGCCGAGGCCAACGCGGCCGAGGACGCCAAGCGCAAGGAGGAGATCGAGGTCCGCAACACGACCGACTCGCTCGTGAACGCCACCGAGCAGACGCTTTCCGAGCTCGGCGACAAGGTGCCGGCGGATTCAAAGCAGGCTGCCGAAGAGGCGATCGCCGAGGCGAAGACGGCGCTCGAGGGCCAGGACATCGAGGCGATCAAGGCCGCGCAGGAGAAGCTGCAGGCGGCTGGCTACAAGCTGGCCGAGGTCGTTTACTCGCAGGGCGGCGCTGACGGCGCGGGCTTCGACCCGGCGGCGGCTGCGGCTGCGGCGGCCGCTGGCGCGGCGCCGGCCGATGACGGCACCATCGAGGCCGATTACGAAGTCGTCGACCCGGAGGAAGACGCTAAGTAATTTGTTCGACCTGCAGGCGGGGGCTGCTGCGCATTGCTCAGTCGCTCAGACAGTCCTCGCTCGCTGCGCTCGCTGCGGAACTCGCTTTGTGAGCAATGCTCCGCAGCCCTCTTGTTGGTACGTTTATTAGGAATGTGATTTGGATGGCGAAGAACAAGGATAAAGACTCCGCCAAGGACGGGTTCCAGATTCCGATTGGGGATGGGGCCGAGGCTGAAGAGTTGATCGGCGCTGAGGAAGAGGATGGGGTTGAGGCTCCGGAGGCTTCTGGAGACGAGCTGGTCACCGAGGCGGAGGCTATCGTCGAAGAGGCTTCGGCGGCGGAGCAGCTCGAGGCGGCGCAGGCGGAGGCGGCCGAGTGGCAGGACCGTTACATGCGGTTGCATGCCGAGTGGGACACCTATCGTCGTCGCACGGGCGAGCAGCGTGCGGAAGAGAAACTGCGCGCGACCGAGGCGCTGATGGAGAACCTGCTGCCGGTGCTCGACGACTTCGAGCGCACTGTGGCTTATGCCGACGAGAACGGCGAGGCAGGGTTGCTCGACGGCGTGAAGGCGGTGCAGACGAAGTTCGTCGACGCGCTCGTGAAGGGCGGGCTTGAGGTGATCGACCCGGCCGGCGAGGCGTTCGACGCGCTCGAGGCGCAGGCTGTCGCGACGGTTCCCGACGAGGAGGCGTTCGACGAGACGGTCGCCGAGGTTTACCAGAAGGGCTATCGCATGGGGAAGAAAGTGTTGCGGCCGGCCATGGTGACGGTCACGACCGGCGGACCTGCGCGGCCCAAGGAAGAGTCCGAAGAAGAGTAAGGTTCGGGGGCGGGCTCATGGCTCGCCCTTGTTTTAGGAAAGGTGGTGCGCATGGCGGGCAAGCCGGATTACTACAAGACGCTTGGCGTGTCGAAGAGCGCCACTGCGGACGAAATCAAGAAGGCGTTTCGCAAGCTGGCGCGGGAGAACCATCCCGATGCGGGCGGCGACGAGGAGAAGTTCAAGGAGATCAACGAGGCCTACGAGGTCTTGTCGGACGACAAGAAGCGCCAGCTTTACGACCAATATGGCACGGCTAATGCGAACCAGATCCCGTATTCATGGGGCGGCGCCGGCGGGGCTGGCGGGACGACGGTCAACTTCAGCGACTTCGGGAGCTGGCAGGAGATTCTCGACCAGGTGCTGCGCGGCGAGGGTGTCATGGGGACCGAGTGGAATTTCGGTGGCTCGGGCGGCTCGCGTGGCGCGGGCGCGCCGGGTTTCGGCGGCTTTGGCGGGTTGAACGATTTCAGCTTCTCGGGGCCGAACGCGCGATCCGGCGCAGCTGCGAAGCCGGCGGAGACCACAGCCGAGCTCGAGGTCACGTTCGACGAGGCGTTCCGCGGCACGACGAAGCGCGTGTCGATGCGGATTCCCGGGCGCGATGACGCGCTGACCCTGGACGTGAAGGTGCCGGCGGGTGCTTCCGATGGGGACCGTCAGCGGTTCCGCGGTCAGGGCTCGGGTGGCGGCGACTTGGTGCTCACAATGCGGATCGCGCCGGATGCGACGTTCTCGCGGAAGGGTGCCGATGTGCTGACGACGGCGCGGGTCAGTTTCGCGGAAGCGGCTTTGGGCACGTCGGTCGTGGTGCCTGTGCCCGATGGGTCGAAAGTGCGCGTGAAGGTGCCGGCAGGCACTCAGCCGGGCGCGGTTCTGTCCGTGAAGGGCAAGGGCGCGCCGCGCGTGAAGGGTTCCGGGTCGGGCGACTTGAAGATCGCGCTCGACATCGCGGTGCCGACCAGTTTGAACGACGGGCAACGCAAGGCGCTCGAAGATTTCGTGGCGGCGAGTTAGTGAGGTTTGGTTATGAACGAGGCAGATCGCAACAGACCGCTTTACATGATCGGCGTCGCGGCGGAGCTGGCGGGGATGCACCCGCAGACGTTGCGGTCTTATGAGCAGAAGGGTCTCGTGACGCCGCAGCGCACGTCGGGGAACACGCGGATGTATTCACCGGCGGACATCGAGCGGCTCGCGCTCATCAACGAGCTGACCGACGAGGGCATCAACTTGGCCGGCGTCATTCGGATCTTGGACTTGCAGGGGCGGTTGGCCGAGCGCGATTCAGAGCTTGACGACTTGCATCGGCGGGTGCGGAAGCTTGCGGACCGCGTGCATGAGTTGGAGACGCGGGAGAACGTGACGAATTTAGTGGCTTCTACTAATGCGATTGTGATTAGGAAGAGGTAAGGTGCTGGTCGTTTTCGTTGGCGGGGACGCCTCATGCTCAGACAGTCCTCGCTTTGGCGAAATGTCCACTGGACATTTCGCGTCGCTGCGGAACTGCGCGTGAGGCGCCCCCGCCGACGAAAACTGCATCTACTATTTATAGGAAGGGGTTCCTATGAGGCTTGACAAGATGAGTGCTTCGGCGGCTGAGGCTTTTCAGGCGTCGATGGGGGTGGCGGGGGACGCGCAGGCGTCCGTCATCGCGCCGATCCATTTGCTGAAGGCGATTTTGGATGCGTCGGAGAACAACCTGCAGGCGATCTTGCGGCGGGTCGGGGCCGATCCCGCGGCGCTCGCGAGCGCGGTCGACGCGGCGATCGAGGCTGCGCCGAAGCAGGCAGGCGGGATGCCGATTACGGCGCCGGGCAATGATTTGATAAAGGTCATCGATCGCGCCGAGAAGATCGCCGACAAGATGGGCGATGCCTACACGACGACCGAGCACTTGCTCATCGCGCTCGCGGGCGATAAGGGTGAGGCCGGGCGGCTGCTCAACGAGCAGGGCGTGACGGCTAACGCGGTTGAGCAGACTTACGACCAGTTGCGTGGCGACGAGCGGGTGACGGACCAGACGTCGAAGATGGAGCTCGACGCGCTGAACCAATATGGGCAGAACCTGACCGAGCAGGCGCGCGAGGGCAAGCTCGACCCGGTCATCGGGCGTTACGAGGAGATTCGCCGGACGATTCAGGTGCTGTCACGGCGCACGAAGAACAACCCGGTGCTCATTGGCGAGCCGGGCACGGGCAAGACGGCGATCGTCGAGGGACTGGCGCAGCGGATTGTCGCGGGCGACGTTCCGAATTCGTTGCGCGACCGGGAGATCATCACGCTCGATATCGCCTCGATGCTCGCGGGCGCGAAATATCGCGGCGAGTTCGAGGACCGCTTGAAGGCGGTGCTGCGCGAGGTGAAGAACAGCGATGGGCGCATCATCCTGTTCATCGACGAGCTGCACACGATCGTCGGCGCGGGCGGTGGTGGAGATTCGACTATCGACGCGGGCAACATGCTGAAGCCGGCGCTTGCGCGCGGCGAGCTGCACGCTATCGGCGCGACGACGCTTGACGAGTATCGCAAATACATCGAGAAGGACGCAGCGCTCGAGCGTCGTTTCCAGCCGGTGCTCGTGACCGAGCCGACGGTCGAGGACACGATCGCGATTCTGCGCGGGCTGAAGGAGAAGTATGACATCCACCACGGCGTGCGCATCACGGACGGCGCCATCGTGGCGGCGGCGGAGCTTTCGAACCGCTACATTTCCGATCGGTTCCTGCCGGATAAGGCGATTGACTTGATGGACGAGGCGGCATCGCGGCTCTCCATCGAGATCGACTCCAAGCCCGAAGAGCTCGATGCGGCCGAGCGGCGGCTCACGCAGATGCAGATCGAGGAGCAGGCGCTGCAGAAGGAATCGGACGATGCCTCGCGCGAGCGACTTGAGAACTTGCGGCGCGACATGGCCGCGGCCAAGGAGGACCTGGCGGCGCGCACGGCCGAATGGCAAAACGAGCGTGGCGTCATCGAGGACGTGCAGAACCTGAAGGCTGAGCTCGAGGCGGCGACGGCCGACGAGGAGCGCGCGATTCGCGAGGGTGATTTGTCGCGGGCATCTGAGTTGCGTTATGCGACGATTCCGGAGCTGCAGGCGCGGCTGGCCGAGGCCGAGGCGCATCTCGCCGAGGGCGAGGAAGGCGGCTCGCTCCTGAAGAAAGAGGTCACCGAGGAAGAGATCGCCGAGGTCGTGAGCCAGTGGACGGGCATTCCGGTGTCGAAGATGATGCAGGGCGAGATGGAGAAGCTCGTCGATCTGGAAGAGCGGCTGCATGCGCGCGTCATCGGGCAGGACAAGGCGGTCGCGGCGGTCGCGGGCGCGATTCGGCGTAACCGTGCGGGCCTTTCCGACCCCGACCGGCCGATCGGGTCGTTCATGTTCCTCGGGCCGACCGGCGTCGGCAAGACCGAGCTCGCGAAGGCGCTCGCGGAATATCTCTTCGACTCTGAGCGCGCGATGGTGCGCATCGACATGTCGGAATACATGGAGAAGTTCTCGGTGCAGCGGCTCATCGGCGCGCCTCCGGGATATGTCGGCTATGACGAGGGCGGACAACTCACCGAAGCCGTGCGGCGGCGTCCTTACTCGGTCGTGCTTCTCGACGAAATCGAGAAGGCGCATCCCGTTGTGTTTAACGTGCTGCTCCAGGTGCTTGATGACGGGCGTTTGACCGACGGGCAGGGGCGCGTCGTGTCGTTCAAGAACACGATTATCATCATGACGTCGAACGTGGGGTCGCAGTTCATCCGCGAGTTCTCGGAGAATGGCGACACCGAGGCGATGCAGCGCGGCATCGACGAGGCGCTGCGCGCGACGTTCAGGCCGGAGTTTCTGAACCGCATCGACGACATCGTGACGTTCGACGCGCTGTCGATTTCGGACATTGAGCCGATCGTCGAGCTGCAGTTGGCCGACGTGCGTGCGCGGCTTGCGGATCGCCGCGTGACGCTGGATGTGACGCCGGCCGCGATGGAGTCGTTGGCAATCGACGGATATGACCCCGTGTTCGGCGCGCGCCCGCTGAAGCGGCTGATTCAGCGTGAGGTCGTCGACCGCATCGCCGGGGAGGTCGTGCGTGGTGATTTGCTCGAGGGCTATCATGTGTTGATTGACGTCGATGCGGATGGGAAATATGCGTGTCGGGTCGAGAAGCCGCTTGACCTTGATTTGTAGGGGGTTGGCTGTTGTTTGAGCGGGCGGGTAATAGCCCGCCCCTACGGGTATAATGGGGCGGTTTGAGAAATGGGGAAAGGGGCCAAGGTGGCTGAGAAGGAACGCATCGAGATGGACCCGACGCTTGAGTCGGTGTTGAGGTATTGCCTGGACGAGGCGAAGAAGCGCATCGAGGCGGGCGAGGCGGTCGTGCCGTTTTCGGCGCTCGCGGTCGATAAGACGCTGTTCATGGAAGAGCATGCGGCTGACGAGCCGGCTGAGGCGTTCGCCTCGGCGCGCAAGACGGTCGCGGGTGCGCGCGGCGCGCAGGCTTACGGATTCTGCTATGACGGGTTCATCACGGTGGACACAGCGCTGGAGCAGAACGTTCAACGGGATTGCCTGATCGCCGAAGGCGGCACGCCGGGCGCGGATTACGGTCATGCGATCGGCCTGCCTTACAAGGTGGATGGCGAGGGGAACGTGAAGTTCCATGACGAGCCGATTTACGTGAGCAAGGCCTTGAATTACATGGTCGGGTTGGGCGAAGACGGCGAGGCTGACGAGTTCCAGGTCGAGACGTTCACCGGCGCGAAAGAGCCTGAAGAGCCGTCGGCCTAGCGGTCGACTGCGACAAGCGTTCCATTGGCGGGCGGGCAATAGCCCGCCCCTACTGTTTGTTGAGGAAGGGCGCGGGGTCGATGGCGATGCCGTCCGATTCGACTTGGAAATGGAGGTGGGAGCCGGTCGAGTTGCCGGTCGAGCCGACGAGGCCGATGTTCTGGCCGCGCTCCACGTGGTCGCCGGGCTTTACGAACGTGACGAGCGAGTGCATGTATTTCGTCGTGAGGCCGTTGCCGTGGTCGATGACGATCCAGTTGCCGGCGCCGCCATTGTCGGCACCGCCGTTCGTTGCAGCGGTCACCGTGCCGGCCTCGGCTGCATAGTAAGGCGTGCCTTCGGGGGCAGCCAGGTCGATGCCGTGATGTTCGGAGTGGTCGAAGCTGCGGTAGCCGAAGCCGCTCGTGAGCGTGCCACCGGGGCAGGGGTTCGCGAGCACGCCGTCGCCGATTGCCACGTTCGCGCCGGCCAGGCCTTCCGCTATTGCGGCGTCGAGCGCCTTGTGGGCTCGCTCGGCGGCCTCCCTCGCCTTTTTGATCTCGCTTTTGTCGCCGGTAATCTCGGCAGCTTCGAGTTCGACGTCGCAGGCTTGCGCGGTGAGCGCGAGCTGCGAGGCCCAGGTTTGTTTGCACTTTGCGTCAGCGACTGCCAGCGCAAGCTCGGCTTGGGTTATTCGCTCTTCACAGGCGGAGAGCTCGTTTTCGATCTGCTTCTGGATTTCGCGTTTTTCGTTTGCGGCGGCCTCGCCTTGCTCGTATACGAGCGTGAGCGTGTTCCATGAGTTCAGGAACTCGCTGTAGCTCGTCGAGCGCAGCAGCACGTCGAGATAGGGGGTGACGCCGCCTTGCTTGTACATGTCGACGACGAACTCGGACAGTTCGGCTTGCAGGGCCTCGAGGCGCGCGGTTTCTTCGGCGAGCCGCTGCTTGGTCGCATCGCGCTCGGCGATTGCCTGTTCGAGGTCGCTTGCGGCAGCATCGCGTTCCGCTTGGGCGCTTGCGAGGGCCGCGCCCATCGCGTCGGCTTGCTTGAACAGCTCTTTGGCCTTGGCGCGCTTCTTGTCGGCGTCCTTCTTCTTGTCGCCGTTGGTGTTTCCGGCGGAGAGGGAGCCCTGCGTCGCATCTGATTTCGCGTTGTCTGCAAGAGCGACCGCGCCGAGCGGCGCCTGGCAGAACGCGAGGGCGGCCGCGATGGACAGCGTTAGGATGATATGTCTACACGAGTTATGCGCCATGCCCGCATCTTAGCAACTCAGGTGATTGCCGGCCGGGTTCGTTACCACGTTCATAAAGCCCCCACTGTTTTGCCGAATTGGCGTTGGAGCTGGAGCGGTGCTTTTGGGATTTCTTGTTGGATACGAAAGAAAAACTGTCGATTCCGGCGCGAATTCGTGTTGGCAAACGAACGGTTTAACTGCAAGATTTGGGCGTTAGTCTTTTCTCGTGACGCCGGGCCGTGATAAAACTCGGGCGCGGTTCGGCGATGCGGGGTCGGCTTGCGAAGCGTGGGCTGGCGAAAAATGGCGATGCAGTGCAAACGGAAATCTTGTGAAGCGGCGCTCGGCCACGCTGGCTTTGCTAGAATTGACAGGCTGTATTCCTGCCCCGATGGTGCATACACCCGCCCGGGGCCGCTTAGTCCAGAGGAGGTGAGCTGATGAAGGCTTACGAATTGCTGTTCTTTGTTGCTCCGAATCTCGAGGAGGAGACCCGCGCTAATGTGATGGGTCGCATCGAGAAGGCTATCGCCGAGGGCGAGGGCAAGGTCGACAACGTCGACGAGTGGGGCAAGCGCAAACTCGCGTATGAGATTAACAGCCTGTCCGAGGGTGACTACATCCTCATCGACTTCCATGCCGACCCCGACAACATTGCCGAGCTTGATCGCGTTCTGCGCATCAACGACAACGTCGAGCGTCACATGATCGTGCGTCGTACCGACCGCGACTAATCTGGAAGTGCTGGGTTCGCCCAGCGGCATGGTAAGAAGAGGTGGATTTATGAGCATCAATCGAGTTGTTATCAGCGGCAACCTGACCCGCGATCCTGAGCTGCGTCGCACGCAGTCGGGCATGGCCATTCTTTCGTTTGGCGTGGCTGTGAACGACCGTCGTCGTGACCCGCAGACGGGCGAGTGGGGCGATTACGCGAATTTCGTCGACTGCACGATCTTCGGCAATCGCGGCGAATCCCTTTCCAACATCCTGACGAAGGGGATGAAGGTCGCGATCGAGGGCAAGCTGCGCTGGTCGCAGTGGGAGCGCGATGGACAGAAGCGCTCGAAGCTCGAGGTTATCGTCGACGAGATTGAGTTCATGAGCTCGCGTAACGGCGGGCAGGGCGGCGGTTACCAGGGCGGTAACGGCGGCGGGCAATACAACGCGCCTGCACCGGCTCCGTCGAACGCTGCCCCGCAAGTTGACGCCTCTTCGTCTGTCTATGACGATGACATCCCATTCTAGGAGAGATGAAAATGGCCGATTACTCTAAGCAACAACCTCGGCGCAAGCAGTGCCCGTTCTGCAAGGACGCGGACGCTTTCGTCGACTACAAGGACACGCAGTTGCTGCGCAAGTTTGTGACTGACCGTGGGAAGATCAAGCCGCGTCGTGTGACGGGGTGCTGCATGCAGCATCAGCGTGATGTCGCCAACGCGGTGAAGCGGGCTCGCACGATGGCTTTGATGCCGTATGCGGTGCCGGCTGTGAGCGGGCGCGGCGACCGTCGTCGCCGTCGCGATTAAGGAGGGGTGACGCATGAAAGTTATCCTTCTCGAGGAAGTTCGTGGTAAGGGTGGCGAAGGCGACGTCGTCGAGGTGGCGCGTGGCTTCGCGAACAATTACCTGCTGAAGAACGGTCTGGCGGTCAAGGCGACGCCGGGCAACATGAAGCAGCTCGAGCAGCGCCGCAAGCACATCGAGCAGCGCGAGGAAGTGCGCATCAACGGCGCCGAGACCCGCAAGGGCCAGCTCGAGGCCATGGTCGTGACGATCGCGACGAAGGTCGGCGAGGAGGGCCAGCTGTTCGGCTCCGTCACGCCGACGATGATCGCCGAGGCGATCGCCGAACAGAACGAGGGCGGCGTCGAGGTCGACCGTCGTCGCATCGACGTGCGCACGCCGATCAAGACCGTCGGCGAGCACGAGGTCGAGATTTCGCTTTACCGTGAGATCAAGGCGACTATCAAAGTCAAGGTCGTTGACGAGGCGAACCCGGAGGGCGAGCCGGTCGAGGCTGAGGCTGTCGAGGCTGTGGCCGAGGCTGCTGAGGAAGTCGCTGAGGTTGCCGAGGCTGAGGCCGAGGTTGCCGAGGAGGCTGCTGAGGAAGCTGCCGCGGAATAGTCCTTGCGACATGTGTTTGGGAAGGCGTCCTTCGGGGCGCCTTTTCTTTTGGGGTTGAGGGGGCAGACGGCGGGCTGCGGGCCCGGGGGCGGGGTGGTGGAAAGTGGGGAAAAGTTGGGTTTTACGGGGTCGGAAAGGGGGAGTTTTCCACTTGTGATTCCACTAAAAGTTAATAATGACCTGGGGTTTCGTTTGCGTTAGGATATTGGTCTAGCAAAGGAGACCAATTTATGGCTGACGAGTCGAACAAGTCGTTGCCGAGCAACATCGAGGCCGAGAAGTCGGCCCTTGCGGCGTGCATGTTGAACGCTGAGATTCTCGAAGAGGTCATGATCAAGCTGCGGCCGGAGAATTTCTATCGACCGTCGCATCGCATCATCTTCGAAGCGATTTCCGATTTGCACACGCGGCGCATCCCGGTTGACCAGATTTCGCTCGCCGACAACTTGAAGGCTTCGGGACAACTCGATGCGGTGGGCGGGCGCAGTTATATCGTCGAGCTCGCGGACAACACCTATGCGCTGACGAACTGGTCCAATCATGCCGACATCGTCAAGCGCACGTCGATCCTGCGCGACTTGATTTACGCATCGACGCAGATCAGCGCGCTTGCGTACAGCGCACCGGACGATCTCGACGAAGTGGTCGAGGATGCGGAGAAGACGCTGTTCAACGTCACAGAGAAGCGCGTCTCGTCGACGTTCGTGAAGATGGACACGCTCGTGTTCGAGGCGTTCGAGGAGATTTCGAAGCTTGCTGAGCAGGGCAATCATATGGCGGGCGTCTCGACGGGGTTCACCGACGTCGACAACCTGTTCCACGGCTTGCGACCGGGCGACCTGGTGATCCTCGCTGCACGTCCTGGCGTCGGCAAGACGTCGTTCGCGCTCAACCTTGCCGTTAACGCTGCGAAGGCGGGCAATTCGGTCGCGTTCTTCTCGTTGGAGATGAGCGCAGGTCAGCTCGTGCAGCGCATCTTGTGCGCTGATGCGCGCGTGAGCCTTTCAGGGATTCGCAGCGGCAACATCAAGGATTCCGACTGGGGGCAAATCGCCGATGCGTCGAATCGACTTTCGAAACTCGAGATGTACATCGACGACACGCCGGGCCTGTCAATCCTTGAAGCGCGCGCGAAGGCGCGGCGCGAGCTGCGCGGCGTCGAGAAGGGCAAGGGGCTCATCATCGTCGACTACCTGCAGCTCATGCAGCCGCAAACGGCGCGTCGCGACGGGAACCGCGCGGTTGAGGTCGGTGAGATCTCACGCGGTTTGAAGATTCTCGCGAAGGAAATGGAGATGCCGGTCATCGCGCTGTCACAGCTGTCGCGTGCCGTCGAGATGCGCGGCAAGAAGCGCCCGCAGCTTTCCGACTTGCGCGAATCGGGCTCGATCGAGCAGGACGCCGACATCGTCATGTTCATTGATCGTTCGATGGACGAGATGGAGGCGGAGCAGGACGGTCGGCCGCCGCTCAACACAGCCGAGCTGATCGTCGCCAAGCACCGTAACGGCCCGACGCGCGACATCACGCTAGCGTTCGTGCCGGAATACACGCGCTTCATGGATTACATCGACGAGTCGAGGGTCCCCGTTTAAGATTCCACTCACCAGGACCGCCTTCGCCGACTTGCCATGAACGACCTGGGGCGCATGACGAGGCACGATGCCTTATGAGACACGATGCCTGGCTTTGCGTCTCATTTGGTAGACTGGGGGCATGACGGAATCAGTGCGGTTCATACATGTGGCGGACCTGCATTTGGGGGCGCCGGTGCGCGGGGTTTGCCATGCGGGCCCCGAGTGGGCGGCGCGCTTGCAACGGGCGATTCCGGAGGCGTTCGAGCGCGTGGTCGACGTTGCTTTGGAGCGCGAAGCCGATTTTATGGTGGTGGCGGGCGATGTGTTCGACACGTCGCGACCTTCTTATCGCGATTACCTGAGGTTCTTCGAAGGGTTAAGGCGACTCGACGAAGCGGGAATTCCAGTTTATCTCGTGGCCGGGAACCATGACCCGTTTACGTTGTGGGGGCGCGGCGTCGAGCTGCTCCCGAAGTCTGCGCGAATGCTCGGCGTGGGCGGTCCGGAGTTTGCGTTGTTTGAGCGCGATGGCGAGCCGCTTTGTCTGATTGGTGGCCGGAGCTATTACAACCAAACATGGCCAGCAGACGAGTCGATCGCAGAGGGGATTTCGCGTGCGGCGGCTGAAGAGGCATTCGGGCCGCGGGCTGCGAGAGCGCCGTTATCTGTGGGCGTTATTCACACGGGCCTCGATCTCGATTTAAGTAAAGCGCCTGTCGATCAAGGGGAATTGCTTTCAAGCGGGATTGACTATTGGGCGTGCGGTCATCTGCATCGGTTTACCGTGCGGCCGAGTGCGGGAGACCCGCGCATCGTGTTTCCCGGATGCGTGCAGGCGCGCGACGTTCGGGAGACGGGGGAGCGCGGGTGTTGTTTGGTGGAGCTCGGTTCTGCTTCGCCGTCCGTTGAGTTCATCCCGACTTCGAGCGTGGTGTTCCAGCAGATCGAAGTCGATGTCGGGGCGTGTCAGACGCTGGCCGATGTGGTGCGGCTCGTTCAGGCGGAGCTCTTCCGCGAGAACGGCAAGGTCCACTGCGATGAGATGGTGGTGCGCGTTGCGCTGGTTGGGGAGACGGCGCTTCATGAGTTCCTGGTTCGGGGCGAGGTGACCGAAGATCTGCGGAACCACATCAACAATGCTTATCCGAGTTTCCTTTGCGACGTGATTACCGACTTGACGCGGCCTGCGGATGAAGGAGCGTTGCCGACGGGCACGTTTCATGAGGTTGTGGGCGATATCGCGGACGAGGAGCGTGGACGCGAGGACGTGCTCGTCAATTACGTCCAGTCCGAGCTGGTGAAGCGGGGAATTGCCGTTCCCGCATCGCTGGCACGGCAGGTCGGCGCGTTCAACGACCGGGCCGAGCGGATCGTGCTCGATTTGCTGCAAGGGGAGCGTTTGTGAGGCGGTACTTGCGGCATATTCACGTTGAGCGGTTCGGCGGGCTTGCCAGCCGCGCAGTTGGGCCGTTCGGGCCGGGGCTCAACGTGGTGCATGGGCCTAACGAAGCGGGGAAGTCAACGCTTGCGGCGCTGGTCGGCGGCGTTCTGTTCGGTTGGGAGGATGCGCATGGGGTGCGCAACCGCTATGTGCCCGTGGCGGGCGGGCGCGCCGGGCGGCTTGAGTGGGCGGCGGCGGACGAAGATCCGGGGATTGCCGCGCTGGCTCGCGATGAGGCCAGCGTGAGCGGGGATTTATCTGTGGTTGAGGATATCGACCGGGCAACCTATGAGACCGTGTTCTCGTTTTCGGCGGAGGAATTGCGGGCGTTGCGGGGGTCGTCGGACGTGACGGCGCAGCTGCTTGCGGCAGAGTCGGGAACGGCTGCGAGCCCGGCACGGGCATTCGTCGAGATCGAGCGGAGAATCGCGGGCACGACGGTTTACCAATTGGAGCGCGAGCTCGAGGACGTGCGGGAGCGGGTCAAGGAAGCGGCGGCTGGAGAAGAGTTGCGGCTCCAGGAAGATCGGGAGCTGCGCGAGCTTTCGGCGCAGCGAGAGAACACAGCGGCGCGAATCTCGGAGCTGAACGAAGAACTCGAAGACCTGATTGCGCGTCGAGCCGAGTTGGAGTCAATTGACGAGCGAGCGGCGCGGCGAACGGTTGAGCTGGAGGAGCTGCGCGCCGAACGTGCGCGGGTTCAAGGCGCTGTGGTGGAATCGTCAATTGACGGACGCCTGCTGCAGATCGATTCGGCGGAGGACCGATCGCTTCGGGACAGGCTTGATGAATTTGCTGACGAGCAGGAGAAAATCGGGCGGGCGCTCGATGTCGCGAAAGAGAACAGCGCGACATCGACGGCTGCTTACGAAGCGCTTTGCGAGCTAGATGACGAGGAAGTCGCGGCGAGCAGGCGGTTGCGCAACCGCTCCACGCCGGCGATCGTGTCTGCGTTGCTGCCGGTTGCGTTCATCGTGGCGGGTGTCCCGCTGTTCGTGCACGGGCGGCAAATCAACAGCTTGTCGATAACAGCGCTCGGCGTCGGCCTTGTCGTGGTTGCCGTGTTTCTCGCGGTGGCGGCGTTCTTCGTAATGTTCCGGCAGCCGAAAGGCGCCGAGGGTCTCGAGGGCCGTCGTCAGGATGCGCAGTGGGTCATGCTCCAGGACCGCAAGAAGCTCGATTCTTGCCTGGCCGAGCAGGCGGAACTTCGAGAGGAGGTCGCAACGTTCCTGGAAGGTGCGGGTTTGGGCGCGGCCAACGGGTCGGTTCGACAGGCTCGAGTGTTGCTCGACGAGGCGCGTGAAGTGCGCGTGGCGCGCGCGGAGAGCGCGCAGAAGCTGGCTGCGGTCGATGCGCGAATTGCCGTTGCAGAGCGGGATGAGTCGGATTTGCGGGTTGCGCGCACGGCTTTGAATTGGGGGGAGTCGAACCCGGACCGGGTGATTCGCGAGAAGACGGAGCAGCGCGATGCGCTCGTCGAGGCGGCGACGGATATGGGCGAGCGGTTCGGGGAGCTGGCGCGCGGGCTCGAGACGGCTCGTGGCGATCGGACGTTTGACGAGGTCAAGTTTGAGTATCAGCAAGTTAAGACGCAGCTTCGCGCTGCGAAACACGAGCTTATCGAATTGCTGCTGGCGAGGCGCGTGCTCGAGCGGAGCATCGCCGCATGGGAGCATCAGAGCCAGCCGGAGGTGTATGAACGTGCCGGTGATTTGCTGGCGATGATTACCGACGGACGTTGGACGGGGGTGTCGACGTCGGCTTCCGGGAGCTTGGTCGCGGTCGGGGCGGACGGGGAGTCGCGCGACCCGCGGCATCTGTCGCTTGGAACGTGCCAGCAGCTATACCTCGCGTTGCGGATATCGTTGCTGCTCACGGCACAGGACGTTGGACGCGCGATTCCGGTTTTGGCGGATGACATCCTCGTGAATTTCGATGCCGCGCGTCGGCGCGGCGCGGCGCGGGCGTTGGCCGAGCTCGCCGAATCGCGGCAAGTCATCATGTTCACGTGCCACGAGGAGACGGCCGCCGTGCTCGAGGAACTTGGGGCGCTGAGATTGGAGCTTTAGCGGCGGGGGCGAAACGGGATCAAGCGAGACAGCGTTTCCGGCCTATATAATGGAAGCATGAGCGAAAGAGTTGACATAACGGCAGATGCCGTGGCGCTGCAGGAGCGCGACGAGTTCTGCGCGAACGGCTGGTTGAAGGTGTTGGCACCGGCCAAGGTGAACTTGCATCTTGCGATTGGGGGGCTGCGGGACGATGGCTATCATGCCGCGGCCACGGTGATGCATGCGCTTGCGCTGCACGATGTGGTTTACCTGCGGCGTGCCGTCGGCGCGACGGGCGTGCGCATGGTTGCGGGGGATTCGTCGATTGAGTTGCCTGATTTATCGCCTGAGGACAATATCGCGGCGCGTGCTGTGGCGCGACTTGCCGAGGCTCTCGGCGATGAAGCAGATGCGGCCCCGCTTGAGCTGCGGATCGAGAAGAACATTCCCGCGCAGGCCGGGCTTGGCGGCGGGTCGTCAGATGCTGCTGCTGCGCTCGTCGGCGCGGCGCGTTTGTGGGGCGTGGCGGACGGCCATCCGGCCATCGAGGAGACTGCGCGCGAGTTGGGCGCCGACGTGGCGTTTTTCCTGCACGGCGGTTGCGCATATCTCGAAGGAACGGGCGATGAGTTCGTCCATGGGCTCGAGCCGGCCAAGTCCGCGCTTGCCCTTGTGAAGCCCGATGGCGGCGTGAGCACTGCGGCGGCTTACCGCGCGTTCGATGACGCGCCGGTTTTCGCGTCTGCCGAGCAGGCCGTGCAAGTTGCGGGCGCGCGGTCTGCGGGCGAGGTTTCCCTGTTTAACAATTTAGCCGCTGCTTCCGAGGGGCTCATGCCTGAGCTCGCCGAAGTGCGCGCTTGGCTCGAGGCGCAGCCTCAGGTCAAGGGGGCTCTTCTGAGCGGAAGCGGCGCGGCGACGTTCGCGCTCTGCGACACGCTTGCCGATGCGACGCGGGTTGCCACTCTCGCGCGTGCGCGTAGGTGGTGGTCGCGCGTTACGACCCTCAGCTCGCTTCGCGCGGTCGCGCTTCCCGGAGCATCCGCATGATTCGCCTTTACCGCATTTTGCCGTTTCTCGTTCTGCTTGCGATCGTTATTGGCGTCGCTTATCTCATCATGTCGTTTCGTTACACGTCCGAACGTGCGAAGGCGGCACTCATTAAGTTTCTGACCTGGCTTTTTGGGGTTTTGAGCGTCGTGCTCGCGCTTATAACCGGATATGCGCTGTTCGAGCATAACGACCCGGTTGTCGAACTGTTCGGCAGCTGCCTTGCCATTACGGCGGTCGGGTTGGTTGTAACGCGCGTTTGCAGCGCGGTCTTTCGGAAGAACCATCCGCATTATGGCGAGGAGGTCGCAAAGGCCACTATCGTGAACGAGTCGTTGGGCACGCGTTTCGCCGCGGCGTTTCGGAGGGCCCTCGCGCAGGCGTTCCGGGATACGTTTAAGCGCTAACGGTTTTCTCGTATGAGATTCTTCGCTGCGCTCAGGATGACAAGGTGCCACGACCTCGTTGTTTCGGTTGGGTTTCTTGCGAAAACGGGGGGTTTCCAGTAATATAATCCGATGCACGCGGAGGAGTGACCGAGAGGCCGAAGGTGCTCGCCTGCTAAGTGAGTAACGCCCAAAAGGCGTTCTAGGGTTCGAATCCCTACTCCTCCGCCACGAAAACAACGCCCCGATTCGGGGCTTTCTTTTTGGGTTCTGTCGATTTGCCGACGGTTCGGCCTGTTGCGCGGAACGTTAACAACTGGCGGCACGTCGGGTGGGTAGCATTGCGGCATGAATAGGCGAAATTTCATAAGCTCAGCGTGCGTTGCGGTTCTTGCTGTGGCGGTTTTGGTCTTGGCGGGGTTGCAGGGGCAGAGCGTGTTGGGCGCGGAACGCGTGCCGGTGCAGGGTTCGAGCGCGAGCACGTCGACCTCCCCTTCTGGCGCTTCCGACAGTTCGGTTGCGCCCGAGTCCTCGTCGGCCTCGATCGAGGTTTCCGAGGATGGGCGTTATGAAGAGGGCGTCGTGCTCGTCAGGTTGTGCGATGGTGTGACTGCGGCTGATTTGAACACCCGGCTCGCAGAACTCGATTACATTGCAACGAAGAGCGTGTCGGACGACGATGTGGTTTCAGGATATGTGGCGCTTGACCTCGCCGCTGGCGTGTCTGTTGCCGAGGCGGAGAGGCGCATCGTGGAGGAAGACGTCGTCGCGGGCGCGCAGCCGAACTACATCTATCATTTGCTCGGTGATGCGTTGGGGCCGACATCTTCGGGGGCGTCCCGGTCGATCGTGTCTGCGGTCGTTTCGCAGGCGGTCGCCATCAACGATGCGCGCGCGAATCAGCAGTGGGCGCTTGACGCCGTGCATGCGCGCGAGGCGTGGGAGAACGTCACGGTTGACAAGGCGGTCACGGTCGCGGTTGTCGACAACGGGTGCTTGACGACGCATGAGGACTTGAAGAACAACATCGTCGCGCAGTATGACGCGGTGATGAAGAGGCCGTTTGTCGACGCGACGAACGGCGGGCATGGCACGCATGTGTGCGGGGTCGTCGCGGCCGAGGCGAACAATGCGCTCGGGGTCGCGGGTGTCTCTTACAATGCGGGCTTGCTGCCCATTAGTGTTTTCATCGGGAAAAGCGCGTCAACGAAGTATCTTCTCGATGCATATTCCTACATCGAGAAGAACGCTGGCAAGCTGAACATCAGGGTCGTCAACATGAGCTTGGGCGCGCCAGTTGAAGGGGTCTCTGCAGGCGAAATAAATCTCGGGGACGAGGACTGGGCGCTGGTCGAGGCTGTCGATGATGCGTATCGCGCGGGGATTTTAACTGTGTGCGCGTCTGGGAACGCGGTTGGGACCACGTTCGAGGGCACGACGTATGACGGGGCTTACCTGAATTACCCGAGCGATTGGCTCGGCAACGCGATAGGTGTTATCGCAACGCAGAAAGACGGGAGTCGGGCAGGTTTTTCGAATTACAACATGGCTGGCCAGAGGACCAAAAAGCTTTCCGCGCCAGGTGTAGGCATCTGTAGCACCTATTCGACTTCGAGGAGGAGCTATCTTGAGGATAGCGGCACCTCGATGGCGTCGCCATATGTTGCGGGCGTTGCGGCGCTCGTGTTCGCGGTCAATCCGGGCTTGACGCCGGGCGAGGTGACTGACATTCTATGCCGCACGGCCCAGGACCTGAACGAGAGCGCTAATCTCACGAGTCGCAGCACGTTCGATCTCGAGACAGGGTTCGGGCTCGTCGACGCCAAGGCCGCGACGGTGGAGGCGCAAGGCGGAAAGGTGAGCCTGCGAAGTGCTGAAGTTACGTTGTCTGGCGGGCCGTTCGTGTATTCCGGTTCGGCTTGCAGGCCGACGGTCACGGTGGCGCTCGATGGGGAGACGCTTGTCGAGGGGGCTGATTATGCTCTCGAGTATTCCGATAACGTGAACGCGGGCACGGCGACCGTTACGGTTAAGGGGGCGGGCGACTACATCGGCATGGTCACGAAGCGGTTCGAGATCGAGCAAAGGCGGGTCACGCCGACCGTTTCGCTTTCGCCGAGTCGGTTCGTGTTCGATGGGAGCGCGAAGACGCCAGTCGTTACGGTGAACGGCGGCGACGAGGTGATCGATCCGGTTAATTTCACGGTTGAGTGGCTCGGCGGGCGGACGTCCGTCGGGCGGTATTCGGCGCGCGTCGTGGCGAGGTCGGATGGGAATTACGCGTTCGAGAGCGAGCCGGTTGCGACGTTTGAAATCGTGCCGAAAGGGACGAAGATCTCCAAGTTGAAGGCGGGGAAGAAGCGGTTCACCGCGAAGTGGAAGAAGCAGACGGTGCAGACGAGCGGCTATCAGCTGCAGTATTGCCTGAAGAAGAGCTTTGCGTCGAAGACGAAGACGATCACCATCGGAAAGAGCAAGAAGGTCGAGAAGACGGTGAAGAAGCTGAAGGGCAAGCGGCGCTACTATGTGCGCGTGCGCACGTTCAAGACCGTGGGCGGAGTGCGGTTCTGTTCGGATTGGAGCGCGGCGAAGTCGGTGAAGACGCGGTAGCAGGGCCGCGGGTTGTTGTCCCGTGATAGAATTTCCCGTGTTGGATTACCGATGAAAGGCCGGGATGCGCCGCGTTTTCGTAATATGCCTCGCCGTTGTGGCTGCCGTGCTCGTAGTGCCGCTTCGTGCGTTCGCAGCGGTCGGGGACTACTCGATTGACGAGCTGTCCACGCAGATTTCTGTCGAGACGAACGCCTCGACGCACGTTATCGAGCGCCAGGTGCTCACGTTCGATTCGCGGAATGAAGGCGTGACCTGGTATCTTCACGTTCCCGAGGATGGCGAGTCGGTGCGCATAGCGAGCGTTCGCGTCGCGCCGGTTGACGATGGCGGGACCTTGCTCGGCGACTGGTCGCGGCTGCAGATGGTCGACTCGGATCCCGAGCGGCAGGGGCGCGCGCCGGGCGACACGGCATCTTACCAATTCCGAACCCAGAAGTCCCAACCTTGGTACTCTTACAACATCGGCGACGGCATGGTTCGTTGCTGGTTCCCGCTCGAGGGCTCTTTTGACGACCCGAATCGAGATGAGGGCGACGAGCCGCGACTCACCTATGCCATCGAGATTGATTACACCATCGCGCATCGCATTAGGGTTTACCGCGACGTGGCCGAGCTTTACTGGCGCTATGTTAACGACAGCCTTCCTTCCGATGCGGAGAACGTGAACCTGCAGGTCATCCTTCCGGTTCCGGCGAACCTCGACCTCGAGGTCGCGCGCGGCGAGATTGCGGCATGGGGGCACGGACCGACCGATGGGCGCTTCGCGATCGGCGAGGATTGCACGGTGACTTACCATATGGATCATATCGCGCGTGGCAATTATGCCGAGGCGCATATCGTCTTTCCGGCAGGTTGGGAGACGAACGTCCCGGATAACGGGTTGAACCAGTTTTCCGAGCTGCGGCGCGCTTCTGCGGAGGCGGAGGAGGCGAAGTGGGTCGACGTCGGCGTGCGCGAGGCCGCGTGGGATAACAAGGTGCGTGTCGTGTTTCTCGTGTTTGCGCTGCTTGTCGTCCTGGTTGCGGGCATCAACGTCATCCGCCAGGGCCGGACTCCTCGCTCGCGGCGGACCCTCGTTCGTGCTGCCGCGACCTTTGCCATCACGGCATTGGGAGCGCACTTGTTCTTCCGTGAACCGCTGACCGTGAACGTGCTCGGGTTGTTTGCAGCGTGCGTTGCTCTTGCGTCATTGGCGTTTCCCGCCGGTCCAGTTGAGCCTGAAGGAGAAGATCTTTGAACGTAACGTTGATAGGGATGCCGGGCGCTGGGAAGTCGACGCTAGGGGTTGTTCTGGCGAAGATGTTGAACATGCAGTTCTTGGATGTTGATCTCTTGATTCAAACGCAGCATGGAGCAACGCTTCAGGAGCTGATTGCGCGGCATGGAGCGGAGGCTTTCATTGAGTTTGAAGGCGAGGCGCTCGAGAGCATCGTCGACGACGGAGTTGAGAACACGGTTATCGCGACTGGGGGAAGCGCTGTTTATTCGCCGGCGGCTATCGCGCGGCTCGCCAAGACGGGGCCAATCGTCTATCTCGAGGTCTCTTACGATGAACTTGTGAAGCGGCTGAGCGGACAGGAAGACCTTGACGAACGCGGCGTGGTCATGACGGGTGACGTCCACACGCTTCGTGAGCTCGACGCTGAGCGTCGGCCGCTATATGGGCAGGTTGCCACGCACGTCGTTTGCGTGGATGGTTTGACCATCACCGAATCCGCGCGCAAGGTTGCCCATCTGGTAAAATAGCCCCCACGCGCCCCCGTAGCTCAGGGGACAGAGCACGGCTCTCCTAAAGCCGGTGTCGGCCGTTCGAATCGGCCCGGGGGCGCCATGTATGAAGAGATCCTTCGCTTCGCTCAGGATGACATTCCCTGCCATCCTGAGCGAAGCGAAGGATCTCCTCTATAACGTTACCGGTTATTTCTTTTTGCTTGACGAGCTGCTGGACTTCTCTTTGAACTCCACTGCGAGAGAGACGTCGCCCTTGACGTTGGAAATCGTGACGGTCGAGCTCTTGCCGTAGGAGTTGCCGTTCGAGTCGGTGACCGAGGCGATCTCATAGCCGGAGTTCGTCGAGATGTAGAACGTCACGGAGCCGCCCTGCTCGACGGTCGTGCTCTCGGGGGAAACCGAGCCACCGCCCGCTGCGCCGCTCACGTAGGCAGACGCGGTGAAGTATTGCGCGCCCGTGCTCACGACGATCGACACCGCCGACTTGCTCTTTGCCTTCGAGTTCGCGTTCGGGGACTGGCTCACGACATAACCCTGTGCGACGTCGCTGCTCGGCTGGTAATCAACCGTCACCGTGAAGCCGGCGTTCTGCAGGTTCGTCGTCGCTTCGCCCTCGAGCTGCCCGACCACGCTCGGGACCGTGACCTGCTCGGCGCCTGCCGAGAGGTAATACGTCACGGTCGAGTTCTTTGCGACCTTCTGCCCTGCGGCGGGGTTCTGGCGCAGCACGTGGCCTTCCTCGACCTTGTCGGAATGCTCCGCTGTTCCGGCTTCATATTTCAAGCCGGCTGATTGCAGTGCGGCCCGCGCTTCGTTCGCAGTCATGTTCGACAAGTCGGGCACTTCGACCTGCTCGACGCCTTGAGACACCACGAGCGTGACCTTCGTGCCCTTTTCCTGGTGCGAGCCGGCGCGCGGCGTTTGGCTGATGACCTTGCCACTCTCGACCGTCTCGCTGTTCTGGTAGTCGATCTGGCCGAGCTGGAAGCCGGCTTTCTCGATCATCTCCTTCGCCTCGTCGAGCGTCTTGCCCGTGAAGTCCGGCACCTCGGTGCTGCCCGTGGAGCAGCCGCCGCTCAGCAGGAAGAACGAAAGACCCGCGATGGCGGCGATCACAAGCACGGCGGCAATCGCGATGAGCGCGCGCTTCTTGCCGGGCGCGACGTTGCCGCCCGCCGATTTGTCGACGTAATTTCGCTGGCTCGCGCCACCCACGCCCGCGCCGGCCGCGGACGGCTTCATCACCGACGTCCGCTCAGCGGGCGCGCTCGTGACGCCGCCGGGGATGACGGAGGTCTCGTCGATGTCCGCCACGTTTGCGGCGGCCGCGCCGATCAAGGCGGTCTGCTCGCCGCTGAATCCGCCGATGTTCACCGGGCGGCCGGCGAGGAAGTCGTTCAGGCAACGGCGCATCTCACGTGCCGTGGAGAAGCGTTGCGTCGGGTCTTTGGACATGGCCTTCATGATGATGGCTTCGAGGTTCGGGTCGATTTGCGGCATGAGCTCGCGCGGCGGCCTCGGCTCCTCGTTGACCTGCTTCATCGCGACGCTCACCGCGTCCGGCCCGTCGAAAGGCAGCTGCCCGGTGGCGGCTTCATAGAGAACGACGCCCAGCGAGTAGATGTCGCTCGCCGCGGTTAGTTCCTTGCCCTGGGCTTGCTCGGGCGAGATGTAATGCGCCGTGCCGAGCACCGCGTCGGTCTTCTGCATCACCGAGTTCTTCGCCCGGGCAATGCCGAAGTCCATGACCTTCACGTTGCCGTCCGGCTGGACCATGATGTTTTGCGGCTTGATGTCGCGGTGGATGATGTCGAGCCCGTGCGCGACCGACAGGGCCTGGCACACTTGCGAGCCGATTTCCGCGACTTTGCGCTGGTTGATGGCGCCGCGCTGCTGGATCGCCGACTTTAGGTCGGAGCCGCGCACGAATTCCATGACGATGAAAGACGTGGACGTTTCCTGGCCCCAGTCGTAGACGTTCACGATGTAGGGGCTCTGCAGGTTGGCTGCAGCGGCGGCTTCCTGACGGAATCGAGCCGTGAATTGCGGATCTTCCGCATATTGCGGGAGCATGACCTTGATGGCCACCGTGCGTCCGAGCACCGTGTCCTGTCCTTGGTAAACCTCGGCCATGCCGCCGAGCCCGATGCGCTCGCCCACTAGATAGCGGTTGTTGAGCTTCTGCCCCGTCATATTTCCAGCCACGTCAAACTCCTCTGTTCGTGCTCGCGTTTGCGGTTCGTTTCAAGCACACGAATCTAATCCTATATATCTTCCTATAAAACACCCTTAATTTGTAGGGCTGTCTCCAAAACACCACGGGCGCGCTCGGCCCCGCTGACGCCGTTTTCGTTGCTGAGCGATTGCTCGAGAACGATCGCCACGACGACTTGAGGGTCGTCGGCAGGCGCGAAGCCGACGAACCAGCTGTCGTCGGCGGGCTTGCCGGTCTCAGCGGTGCCGGTCTTGCCGGCCACCTCGACGCCGTAAATCTGCGCTGCCGTGCCGGTGCCTGCCTCGACGACCTTCTTGAGGACGTTGGTTACGCGGTCGGCAGTTCGCTTCGAGCAGGCTTGCAGGAACGCGTTGTGCGAGGCGGTGTAGCTGCGCTGGCCGTTGGCGTTGTAGATGCCCTCGACCAGGTAGGGGTGCATGATCGTGCCGTCGTCTGCGATCGCGCAACCGACCATCGCCATTTCGAGGACCGTCGCGAACGGACCCGAGTCGGCCTCGTCGCCGACCGGCTGGCCAGCTGCGGCCCATGCGGTTTCCCATTCGCTCATCTCGGACGGGTCGGGCATGCGCGACTCGGCGAGCGGCAGGTCGAAGTCCATCTGCGTGTCGAAACCGAACTTGTCGGCGCCGCTCACGAGCATTTCGGGGCCCATCTGGACGCCGAGCTGGCCGAAGACGGTGTTCGACGAGAACTGGGTGGCATATTCGAGTGTCACGTTGCCGAGCTCGCGCTTGTTGTAGTTCGTCACGAGGCCGCCGCCGATCTCCATCTCGCCTGGCGATTGATAGCGCGTGTTCTCGTCGGCAACGTTGTTCTCGAGCGCGGTCGCGAGCGTCACCGTCTTGAACGTCGAACCCGGCGCATATTGCGATTGCGTCGCGCGATTGAGCAGGGACGTCACGTTCGAGTCCTTCGAAGCTGCTTCGAGGACCGCTTCGAAATCGGCTGCGTCGTAGGTCGGTGCCGAGGCCATGCCGAGGATCGCGCCCGTCTTCGGGTCGATTGCCACGCAGGCTCCGGTGTAGCCGTTGAGCGCATCTTGCGCCGCTTGTTGGACCTTGCTGTTCAGCGTCAGCACGACATCGTTGCCCGGTTGTGTGATGCCCGCTTGCGAGTTTAGGACGTCGAGCCACGAGGCGTAATTCTGCTCGCCGGTCAGCGTGTCGTTATAGGTTGACTCGATGCCGGCCGTGCCGTATTTCTGGGAGTAATAGCCAACGACCTGGGACGCGAGGTTGCCGGCGGGGTATTCGCGCGTGTAAGTTCCGCTGCCGTCGTTGTTTGCGACGCTTTCCGCGAGGACGGTGCCGTCATAGGTCGAAATCGATCCACGCTTGACGGTCGCCTGCTTCGCGATCGTGTGGTTGTTGCCGGGCATTTTCTGGTAGTCGCCGGCTTGCACGACCATGATGACCGTGCAGTTCGCGACGAGCGCGGCGAACATGAGCGCGAGGATCATGAGCGTCGTCGTCAGGCGCTTGCCGAGCGCCACACGCCCGAGTGCGCTGTTCGCGCCGACGAGGCCGGTCGCGTTCGACATCTCCTCGTGGACGCCGGTGCCTTCGTCGCCGCAGCGCAGGAGGAAGCCGACGCAGATGAAGCTTGCCAGGAGCGAGGAGCCGCCTTGGCTTACGAACGGCAGGGTCAAGCCGGTCAGCGGGATGAGCCGGGTCACGCCACCGACGATGATGAACGCCTGCAGGACGATCGTGGTCGTGAGGCCGACCGCGGTCAGGCTCGCGAAGTCAGATTTCGCGCGGGCCGCCGTGAGGTAGCCGCGGATCGCGAAGCTGAGGTAGAGCAGCAGCACGCCCGCTGCGCCGAGCAGGCCGCATTCTTCCGCGATGGCCGCGAAGATGAAGTCACTCTCGACGATGGGGATCTGGTCGCAGAGGCCGCGGCCGATGCCCACGCCGAACAGCCCGCCCGACCCAAACGCATAGAAGCCCTGGATCAGCTGGTAGCCGGTGTTGTAACGGTCTGCCCACGGGTTAAACAAGGTGACGATGCGCTGGCGCGAGTAGTCATCCTTGAGCGAGATGAACAGGAAGCCGGCGATGCCAGCGAAAAGAAGGCCAATGATGAACTTCGCCGGGACGCCGCCGAGCAGACACATCGCCAGGAGCGTGGCCACGCAGATCATGACCGTGCCCTTGTCGGGCTGCAGGAGGATGAGGACGAACGGCACCACAAGGCCCAGCCCTCCAACCATGCGGGCACGCCCCGCGTCCGCGAAGCGGTCGCGGGAGTACTGGGTGATGAGGACCGCGCCGGCGATGACGACGGTGGCCTTCGCGAACTCGGAGGGCTGTAACGAGAAGCCGCCGACGCTGATCCATCGCGTCGCGCCGTAGGCGTCCTGTCCGGCCGATGGCAAAAAGACAAGAAGGAGCAGGAAAATGGACCCAAGCATGAGGAACGGGAGGCCACGCCCGACGATGGAGCGATAGTCCACCAGGGCCGCAATGCTCGCGAGCCCCAGGCCGACGATGACGAAGACTGCCTGGCGCTGCAGGTAGTGCGCGGGGTCATACCCACCCTCCGCCGTAGTGAGCGCGGTAATGGAGGACGACGAGAAGATCATGAGT
>ERZ808037.550-NODE-550-length-33077-cov-15.269333_pt1 | contig 33077 bp, 31 predicted proteins | sample MGYA00380190_ERZ808037 | MGnify/ENA primary metagenome ERZ808037 (study PRJEB31490, sample SAMN06133399) | mouse gut metagenome | isolation source: J9 | host: mice | place: China: Chengdu | collected 2015-05 ...
ATGACTTAACAGAGTTAAAGCTATAGGGCGGTCAGAGACTGTCGTCTATAGCATACCTAATTTTGAAATCGTTACAGATTAAATATATACCCTCACCTCTATTTCCCGGCTCTCAAAACCCCCCTTTTTCCTATGGCTTGTCCTCTGTAAAACGTACATTTCACGCCAAATTTCAGTTTTTTCATGTATACCTATCTGAGTACCCAGCCCCCTGTCATAAAAAACGTCACATGCACATCCTGCTTTTGGAGGATTTCCAGAATTTTGCCGGTGTCTTCATTTCCCCACGGGAACGGTAAATAGCGGTAACACCAAACATAATGAGAAAGGACGGTCAATCGTTTCCACTAATTATACGATTAAATATCCGACAATAACAGGCAGTACGCTCCGCGGACTGCGCCTAATAAAAAGAGAGGGTGAAAAGCCATTTCCCCTCTCTTTCTTATTCTCTTAATACCTATAGCTTCTGGTCTGTGTCTGAAGGAATATATTTCACAATATCCTGCACCTGACAATCCAGTATTCTACATAAATCATTGATCGTTTTGGTGCTCAAATCCTTATTATGTTTAAGACGATGCAAGGTACTGTTTGACATTTTATGCTTAACAGTCAAAGTATACCAATTTTCATCTGATTGCTCTAGCGTTTTCCAAAATGGAGAATAATCAATCATCACAATATCTCCTATATGTTTCTACGTTGAGCATAAGGGATATTTGAATTTTTGAATATCTTCGCTATAGAGAATATGCAGAAAGCCAAACCAATTGAGATAACTTTGCCCTTGTTGCAAAATTCGCTATAATTTCTGATCGTTATCAGACGGAATATACTTCATTATATCCTGTACTCTGCAATCTAATATCCGACACAGGTCATTAATGGTCTTTGTTGTTATGTCTTTATTATGTTTAAGTCGATGCAGCGTACTATCAGACATTTTATGGTTATTTGTAAGTGTATACCAGCTTTCACTTGACTGTTTGAGGGTATACCAAAACGGGGAATAATCAATCATCCTGTTTCCTTCTTTGATAAGTATTTATTCCAGAATAATCTATATTCTCACTATTGAATATCTTCGTAATAAAGAATATAATATAGAAATAAAGCCGGAAAGGAGAATATAGAAATGACTAAGATGATTTTAGAAAGGGAGATCAAATACAAAATATACCGTTCAAGAAAAGACATACCCACAAGTAACACTCTTCTGGATGCAATCCTCACCTACAATGAAGTTTTTTACTGTATTTTTCGTAACGCAAGTAACCCTATAATTGAAATAAAAGCGTATGACCCTGAAACCAACGAGAGCCTGAGTTTTACAATTAATACCAAATATCAACGACGTATAACCTCTGAAATAAAAAATCAATATGAAATGCTTTTAAGAAAAAATCCAGTACTTACAAATATTGATAATATTGCAAAAGTTATTTTCAATGTCCGCGGTTCAAGATACGGAAACCAAACCATCTATATTAATGATAATGTTCCCTGGCACCACCCCTCAATTTATACCTGATATAACGTCTTACCATAAATAGCGTGTCAAGTGGACGTGGAATAGCGCAGTGAGCAAAGCGAATGAGCATATGCCGCGAAAGCCGCTTTACACAGCGGCCGGTTTCCGAACAAAATTGGAAAAGAGGGATGAAAAACGCACTGTCTTTCATCCCTCCTGATTATCCCGAACGACCTTTCCCGTGTTATATAGTTTACTAAATATCTATAACAAATTTTCTATTATTCCTCTGGCAACTGATATTTTCCACGGTCTAAAATCATCAGATACTCACTCAACATTAACGGGATCAGATCAGACCGTTTAATATTTGTCAGCTTGCTCATATTGTCCAATTGATCCTGCAATTGCGGATTCAATTTTATATTTACATTTTTAAAGGAAGATGCTTTCCGCGTCCGCGGCTCCCGTATCATGCTATAATCTTCCATCCTATCGTATTCCATAGCAATAATTTGTGGAATCAGCTTGGATAATGAAATATCGTTACCTTCCGCAATGCCCCTCAGCTTACTATAGATTTTGTTAGAAACGCGAAGATGCAGCCGCTTTTTTTCTTTATCATTTCTCATTTCTTCATATCCGTTTAACGCTGACCGATTATTGTACAGATCAATACAGCCCCTGAGAAGCAACCACGACAAAAAACTGTTTTTAGAAATATACAGAGCCTTACAATCCTTTACTATCTTGTTATAATAACTACCTATTATATATACATCTAATTCCTTATTTTTTTCATTCATTTTCTATAAAAAAATTAATTTCCCCTATTGCCCCCAAATTTTCAAAACTTTGGGGGTGTTTTTTATTACCCGTTCTGACATTGAATCTACTCATTTTTCTGACATACACACATCATTCCCACAACTTTCCGAAGATCCCCTTTTGTAAAATGATAGTGTAGTAATTAATTAACTTACCAAAAGCGCTGGAGGTAAGTCCGCAAAAAGAAAGGACTTATCTATGAAACAAAATCTTAACTTATTTGACAAACTTCCAGAAAACACTCTTTCTGAACGTTTAACCAAGCTGCGCAAAACTTCCGGATTGTCGCAGGAATCCCTGGCCGAAAAACTAAACATGGATGCCAAAGCTTACGGCAAATATGAACAGGGAAAAACGCTCCCTCCTGTTGAGCGAATTATTGATCTGGCTGATTTCTATCATATATCCTGCGATTATATTTTGCAAGGACAATCCCTTCCGGCCTGTGAAGAAGCAATGCACTATCTGACAAAATTTCCAGAGAAAGAGCAGAAAAAAATTCTCAAAATACTGGAATACCTTTTATCAGTATTTGAGGAATGATAAAACGCCTTTTAAGCGGTTTTATCCACTTAAGAGGACGTTTCCAAAAACATTCGTTTACGATACGATATAATCGTAACCGGTCATCAGCAAAAAAAACGGAGGATATTAATGTTACCAGCAAAACTAATAATCCCTTTCCCAATTGTTTTGGATGGGGCGAACACAATTTTACTCGGAGTAATGCCATACTTCGAATATAAGAACGGAAGAAAAACTGATACACTTCTCGGATATAAATATCTTATCGTAGAAGATAAAAATTTCGAGAAGTATGCTGTGAAGATTGCAGGTGAAAAACCTCTGATCTCACAGGAGCAAATTGAACAATCAAAGGGACGAATTCATGTCACCTTTGAAAATGCGGTTGCAAAACCGTACCGCACCAATACGGGAGATTACGATCTCTCAATTAGTGCCACAGGAATTTCTATTGTGAAATAGAAATTCCCCACAGGGGAGGGGAATTCTCCTCCCTATAATAATAGCAATGGAGGATAACTAAATGAATAAAGACTGGAATAGATTCAAAGATATATGCAAAGAATTTTACATTCAGACGAAACAAATGCTTAGTGAATATGTGGACTGGGTTCATGAGGAATTCGAAAATCCTTGGATAATGTTTTTAATTACTATTCTATTTTCGGCAGGATTTACATTATATCTTGGTATAAGTATAATCCTCCTGGCTTGGTTACTTATACTGGTTCTCACTCATCCAGTATATAAAGTTTTAAAATATCTGTTTACTTTATTAGCATGGCAGACAAAGCAGAAGGCAAAGAAAATATATTTGGCCAAAACGTCATTAACAAATATATATTCCGAAAGCCTTGTGGCTAATATACTTTGCACTATCCTCAGGAATAATGCGAAAGAACTGGAAATAGTACGCCCTTCAATAGTAGATGATATAATCCCTACAAAAGAAACTGTTTCCCAAACAGAAAACAGTTTCCTGTTTTATCGATATATCTGCCAATATATCGATATTGAAAGCAGCGATCAGCATCATATGACAGAGTTGTTAGATTTAAAAATATCCCAATTCCTGCAGGCACATTACTATATATATCAAATTACATATAAAGATATGTCTGTGATAAAAATTTTCCGCATTTCTGAAAGCCTTCATCACCGGGGATGTTATTCTTTTGATATTATGATCGTTGATAATGAAGAAAAATATAATTATTGTAAGAATCTCACGGAAACTACAGATAAACCAAATGATATTAAGAACGATAAGGATTTTTAAAAATGACTAATAAAATTGATCTGGTGCCGGATGAGGATCTTTCCAAATCCGGCATTATTAAATATATCAAATGGGATTATAAGAAAAATCCCCATATGGTCATATTCGGCGGAACCGGCTCCGGAAAGAGTTACCTCCTCCGGCTCCTGCTGGGAAGGATCGGACTTCATATTCCTGATTCCGAATTAGTAGTATGCGATTATAAAGGAGACGATGACTTTTCATTCCTGAATACCCTGAAAAACTTCCATAGATTCAACGAATGTATGGAAGGTCTTGACCGTGCCTTAAACGTCTTGCAGGACAGGCAGCATGGAAATCCGGAAAGAGACTTTTTTGCTCTGGTTTTCGACGAATGGGCAAGCTTCCTGAATAATATGGATAAGAAACAAGCCGACGGTGCAAAGCAGAAATTATCAACCCTGCTGATGCTTGGCCGGTCATACAACATTCATATCATAATAAGCCAACAGCGGCTTGACGCTTCCTATTTTGGTTCATCCCGGGACAATTTTTCGGTTGTCTTTGGCATGGGCGTACTCTCCAAAGAGTCGGTTGAAATGATGTTTTCCGACTATAAAGAAAGCATTATCCGAAACAAGCCGCGCGGCCATGGTTCACTGATTATTGGCGATCAGTTCAAAAATATCATTGTCCCTCCTGTCTATCACCTTAAAAAATTAGAGGACGCAATAATATCCGCAGTAGATCGTAAACCGGAAGAATAATTTCCGGCAGGGCGCGCCGCAGGCGAAAGCCCTGCCGAATAAGTTTTTCCCTGCCGCAGGCAGGACAACACGGCTATCATTGCCCGTGTTGTATGTATTAACCTTCAACCACTGAAAACAGGCTGTTTTTACACTAATACACGTTTTGTAGGAATTGTATTTCCTCCCGAAAAGCGTATGAACCCTCCTGAAAATATGTAGTCCCTTCTATCCACATTTTATACAATAACCGTACGATAAGTCATTTCATATAAGGAGGTAAGCAATGACAAAGCAGTCTCGAAAATTTCTGGTTACCATGAATAATCCCACTGAAAAAAATTTCGATGTGGACAAAATACTAAAGCAAGCCGAATCCTTGAAAGGGCTGATCTATGCCTGTGCCTCTCTGGAAGTAGGTTCAAAAGAACATACGCCGCATATCCATCTTTTTTCCTATTATGAAAACCCAAAAGCATGGAAAACAATAGTTAATCTGTTTGACGGGAAGGCCGACGTTGAGTGCTGCTGCGGTTCATGCAGGCAAAACCGTGATTATGTTTTCAAACTCGGAAAATGGATTCTCACAGAAAAAGGCACGACACCGATAGAAGGACAGCAACGGGAATGTGGAACATTTAAGGAAGAAAGAGAATGCTCCGATCCTGAATTAGAACTGCTCTATAATCTGATTAAACAGGGATATTCCGATTATGAAATTATTGACGAATATCCACAGTTCATGTTAAGCCTGTCACACATCCAGCGTTGCAGGCTCACCATTAAGCAGGAGGAATTTAAAATAACATACCGTACACTTGAAATTGTTTATATATTCGGTCAGACACGCGCCGGGAAATCAAGATATGTTATGGAAAAATATGGGTATGATTCCGTATTCAGAGTAACTGATTATGTCCACCCTTATGATACCTATTCCGGAGAAGACGTGATCTTGTATGAGGAGTTTTCTTCCTCTCTTCGCATTCAGGATATGAACAACTATTTAGACGGTTATCCGTTAAAGCTTCCAGCCCGGTACAGCGATAAAGTGGCATGCTATACGAAAGTATATATAACAACTAACACACCGTTGGAAAATCAATACCCGAACATAAAGCAGGATAATCCGGAAACATGGCTTGCCTTTATGAAGCGGTTTACCAGAGTAATTTGGTATCGCTCTGCAACAGATATTGTGACCTACAATTCAGCAGAAGAATATTTTAACCGTAATGAGGATTTCCATAAGCTCACTGTAGGTGAACAACTTGAACTGCCATTTCAGGACAAAACAAAGTCCCCTCCGGGGATTTAGGGGGACTCTGATCTCCACCCAGCTCCCTTATAAAGGGAACAGAGGGTCGAGGGGAACTGTTCCCCCGCACCGGGGGCGCCATTCCCTTTCTGGCATTTATAATCCCCTGATATAACAGCATTTTCTGACTTCAATATGATTCATATGGAGTAACAAAAAATAATATATTGAAGTAGCAAATATCTGAGGAGTGGATATTTTTGAAAGAAGATAAACAGACAATTTATACGATAGAACGCATTTTCCTTGGCAAAATACACTCCAGCGAACTTATTTCAAATATTATCAGGAAACATTGCAATTCCAGTTATCCCAGCACCTTTGATTGCGAAAAAACCGTTGAAAAATCCGATAATTTATAGTATAATAAATTCAAGTGGAAACGGTTGATAAGGTAAAAGAAGAATGAAAAAACAATTACTTTTCAACGTTGCAGAATACATTAGATTATCAAGGGAGGACGGTGATAAACCGGAAAGTGACAGCATTGGAAACCAGAAAAAGCTCATAGCAGATTATCTAAAGGGCAAAGCAGAGTTTCTGTTATATAATACCTATATAGACGACGGATTCACAGGCACGAATTTCCACCGGCCCGGATTCCAACAGATGATAGGAGATATTGAAGCCGGGTACGTGAACTGTGTCATCGTGAAAGACTTATCCCGATTCGGCAGAGATTATATAGACACCGGGAAATATCTCGAACGGTATTTCCCGAATAAAGGGATCCGGTTTATCGCGATCACTGACAATATAGACAGCATGAAGCAGGCCTATGATATGCTTCTGCCGATCAAAAACATTTTCAACGAACAATACGCGCGCGATATATCCAAAAAAGTCCATGCCTCCATGACAGCCAAACAGAAAAACGGAGAGTTTATAGGTGCATTTGCTTCCTATGGATATAGGAAATCTTCTGTCAATAAAAACCGACTGGTAATAGATGAATACGCTTCCACTATCGTGAAGCGCATTTTTGAAATGTATATCAGCGGCTATGGGAAAATCCGAATCGCTCATATCCTGAATGATGAAGGAATTGTCTGTCCGGCTGAATATAAGAAAATAAGCGGCGACAATTACCGGAACTGTAACCGGCTGGATTCCACTTTCTACTGGACATATTCCACCGTTCACAGAATACTGACGAATGAAATGTATCTTGGAAATATGATTCAGGGAAAGACTCGTCAGCATATGCACAGTAAAGCAAAATCACAGGATAAAGAGAACTGGATTGTTGTGAAAGGGACACATGAACCGATCATTGATCAAGCTACATGGGAAAAAACGCAGGAACTTTTAAAACGGCGTACCCGCAATCTCGATCTGAATACCAATGTGAGCATTTTTGCCGGTTTCCTGAAATGCGGAGATTGTGAAAGAGCCTTGTGCAAAAAGATGTCAAAAGGCGTAACCTCTTACCAATGTGGAACCTATGTCCGTTCTGGGAGTAAATATTGCACTCCGCATTACACCCCGTTTTCCGTTCTGGAAAAGATCATTCTGAATGATCTGAAAACGATAATTCAGAATATAGATAACATTCAGGAGATTGTTAAAAAACAGAGTTCGGCATCTTCTGCCCTCAAACAGATAAATGAGACCGAAAAAAAACGGCTTGAAGAAGAGTTTCAAAAAAATGTGCGACTTAAGAAAGCTGTTTATGAGGACTATCGGGAAAATCTGCTGACCAGAGAGGAATACATCAGTTATAAGCAGGATTACACCAAAAAAGAAGAGTTGTTGACCAGACAGATTGCTGAACTTGAAAATTGCGGCAAAGAAACTGTCTCTGATATTCTCCAAAATCCATGGCTAAAGCGCTTGCTGGAAATGAAGGTAATAGAAAAGCTGGATCGCGATATCGTCGTTGAAATGATTCAATCTATAACTGTCTACGAGAATCACAAAATCCAGATCACATATAATTTCAGTAATGAATTGGAACATCTGTTCCATACGTTTTATGCAATTGGCGAAAGTGCTGGCTGATGCTGGTTAAGTATCGGTCAACACCGCCACGGCACTTCGAACACACTCTACCGCAAGTTATCATTCCCCCACGCCGCGTCAAAGCTCAGCGCAATCTTTTTCTCCGCCGTATCCACACAGTAAATCGGCAGCTCCCGGCCGTCTACGCTGCTGCTCACCGTAATATTGGCCCCGGCGCTCACCAGTATTCCCCGAAGCAGCGCAAAGGCCGTCAACAGGAACACTCCGTATTTGACTCCTGTAATCAACTTTTGCCTGGCATACTCTTCCCCGCTCTGCCCCTCCTGCCTTGGCGGAAAAATCCTGAACATCTGCTTTACTTTTTTTATGTATTTGTTCATAAAAAACACCTATGATAAATATTGCTACAGTTTATGACGGAGAAGTTTGGACATATGCCAATTGCATTATATTTCCGATATAGCCTGTAGTGAGGGGAAAAATCCTGGAAAATACATATGCGCCAAAAGAGTTTTAGGATTAAAAAAAATTGCTTATAATGGTAAAATGATTTTAAAGAAAGGACAAAAATATATGGCAGATATTTACGATTCTGCGTTCCGCACCATCTTAAATGATTGCAGCAAATCTGCAAAAGATGTTATTTACGAGATTGCAAAGAGGTACCGGCATGTTGTGAAAGGAATAAAAGTATTCCTCAATTTACTCGCATCAGGCATACCTGAAAAGGAGGCGCAGCGTCTGGCAGAAATTGACGATGATCTTGTGGAAAAAGCGCTAAAGCTGCGGGAGGCATAAATCTGCCTCCCGTTTTTCATGTCCTGTCTCAATATCCGTCAATCAAACCTGCTCTGTCCGCATGCCGCCTCCGCCAGAAGATCTCCGATCCTGCGCTGCTCCCCAGGATCTGATTCCAGCCTTTCCGCCAGGCCATCTATGGGGAAAGGGACTCCATCCATCGCTTCCTTATCCGACTGCGGCCTTGCCTGAAGGCCGCAGTACCAGTTCCGGGCAAAGGCTGAAGCCTGCCACCCAAAGGCCGGCTCCCTGTCAAAGGCAAAGATATTGGCCGAAAAGAAATGGGATTTTCCGTCATTATTACAGCAGACCGCCGGCGGCTCCTGCCCTGTATGTAAAAACAGATTCCCATACAGCTCTGTCCGGATTCCATAGTCATCCTGAATCAGACACCTTCTGTCATTCACGCTGATATTGTATCTCAGTATTGTCCCTTTGCATTCTATATTCCGATTGATCCCCGTGCAGTCCAGCCAGAAACCGCCCTGATTGTCATGGGTATAGTTATACTGAAAAATAGTGGTTCCCGCAGTTCCCCAATCCGTATCAAAGGCTGTGCCGTCATTTTCAAAAAGTCTGGTTCCGGCCACCTCATTTCTCTGAATCAGGGCATCGGAGACAGCGCACACCCAGATTCCGGCAATCAGCCTGGTCTCTTGCAGATTTCCCAGGGCTCCTGCATCCATGCATCGGTTTCCATCGATCAGCGGAGAAATACAGTTTGCCACAATAATCCCGTCGCTTCCGGTACGCTCAATCTGATTGCCCCGCACCACCACATGGGTGTGGTGAATGTCATTGATAAAATCCTCCTGCTGGTTAACCCGGATGCCGCTGGTAAGCACATCATGGATGTAATTTCCGGAAATAATAATATCGTGCAGATGATTACGCTTTGAGCTTCTGCCGGGCATGGTCACATAAATTCCGGAGTTCCAGTACATGCTGGCATAAACGTCCCTGTCTCTTCTGTTTTCTCCCGTCACGTCGCTGACCTCACACCCCTCGATCACAATTCCCTGGGTGATTCCCTCGGGATTTGCACAAATACAGATCCCCTGGCGGATTCCGCGCTCCAAGGCGTGATTTGTTACCGCAATACCCCTCACCTTCCAGAAGCTGACTCCCTCCAGGTAAACCGCCGCATATGCGCCTTCGCCGTCGATCCGGGGCATGGCTCCCTGCCCGTATCCCTCCACAAGGATCGGAGCCCTTCTGCTGCCCGACCCTTTGGGGCAGAACATCCCCTGCCATTTTCCCCCTCTTTTGAACCGAAGTACGTCCCCGGGACAAAAGAAATGTTCATTTACCCTGTCCAGGGTTTTCCAGGCCTGCTCAGGGGAAAGTCCCGCGGCGTCATCTCTTTCATATCCATTTCCACTCCTGAAATTGTTTCAAATCCTAAACTGCTTTAACTATCCGCTTCCAAAAAATCCCTTTCCTCCCCCAGGCGGCGCAGAACCTCCATGCGGAAAGCCCCTGGCCAGGCCACCAGCCACCCGGAGCAGGTTCCTCTTTTCGCCCCCTGGCGCGTCACCGTGTAGCTCTCATCCTGACTGCCCTTAGGGCGCAGCTTTCCGTCGATCACAAGAGTTCCGTCGGAAATATGCTGACAGCCGTTTTGCCATATTCCGCGGGCCCTCTCGCGCCAGCGCTCTTCCCCGGTCAACTGACAGAGTCTGTAAAGCTCCGGGATATAACACAGGGCAAAGGGATCAATCCCTTCATGCACAGTGGAAACCAGGGTTCCGCCAAAGGAATCATACCCGGTTTGCCCTAAAATACTTTCCGGTCCGAAATGACAGGTGTGGGTGTACTGCCAGGTGGACAGATACCAGGCCGCCGCCTTCGCTCCCTCCAGCCATTTTTCTTCTCCTGTCAAGTCATAGAGCGCAATTGCTCCCTTTAAAAGGGGAATAGCGGATTCCTTATCAATGGAAAATATGTCCAGCGCCCCTGCGGTAGTAAATCCATATTCCTCCAGCTCCTTAAAATAGCAGGAAAGCCCCCGGCAGGCCGCTTCCTTATAAATTTCCTTTCCGCTCTGCCTAAATCCTTCAATCAGCGGAAGCACCAGGAAAGCGCCTACCGTACCTTCCCGGATTGCCGCCCTGCCATCCTCATGCCAGCACTTTGCAAAAGCCCCTTTCTCATCCTGTACACGGACTGCAAAATCGCAAATATCCATGGCCGCTTTCCGGTAGGGCGCTTTGTCCCGTCCCAGCTTTTCTGCCAGAGAGGCCGCTTCAAAGCAGGCGATGCCTGCTGTGCCCAGATTACAGGCTTCCAGAACCCTCTCCTGGCCCGGGTCATAGTAGCTTGCCATCACTCCCGCTGAGGAAACGGCAAGCCCAAGCCAGCTCTCCCACACCTTAAATCCCATTTCCTCTGCTTCCTTATCCCCGCTGTAAAGGGCTTCGCACAATAGGGCATTGGCAAGCATTCCGTTCTGGCCGCACCAGCCGATCTCATATTTATTGCTCCTGCGCTTCTGCCATCCATCCTGCTCCCAGGCCAGCCCTATGTTAAATCCGCAAAATCCGTCGTCCTCCTGCGTATAAAGGGTTTTCGCATAGGCAATCCCCACTTCCCATATTTTCTTTAAAGACATGACCGATCCAGCAGCCCTTCTTTCGGGCCTGTCATTGATTTTCCAGGCGGCATCCAACGCCCTGGCATATCCTCTTTTCTCCACTGCCCTTTCTTCTATCACAATCCAAACCGCAAAGCTTGACCTTGGATCCATCCGGCCCCGCCAGGCTTCTGAAAACCTGTAGAGATATAAGGTTTTGGGCGCCTCCTGCTCCGGCCAGCAGATTCTATGTACCTCTTCCCCGTTTTCCTCAAAGAGCTGACAACTGTTATTGTCCTGCTCTGCCCCGAAAAGCCCGGCTCCTATAACCTGCGTTTCTTCTTTATTCCCATCCTGCTTTTTTAAAACAGCTTCCGACCAGGTCATGGCCGCCACTGCGGCACGGTGCCATCCGTATTTCCAGGGTTCTCCATGATACCGGTCCGAGGTGTATTCACAAAAAGTCCCCCAGCCGTTTCCATTATAATTGACCCCCGGTATCATGGTAAAGTCCGGCACATAGGATGCCCGCAGCTCCATCTCCATACTCTCGCAGGGCTCGCACTCCCTTTTCCAGAGGTAGACTCCCTCATCCGCTTTTTCAAAGCTGTCAATGCAGCCCTCTCTTCCTATCGCTCTTGCCACCTGAATATGATCCGCAAAGAAACAGGTGTCACGTCCCTTTTTCATCAATCGTATCATCCTAAACTCCCCTCTGTCCCTTTTCCATCCAAAAGATTCCAGTTACCCCATTTTCTGAGTACCTCAAGCCGAAAGGCGCAGGGCCAGGCCACCAGCCATTGTGTCACATCAAAGCTTCCCCGCCAGCCTGTTTTTGTGTTTTCGTTTTCCGCAAAAGGACTTTTGCCCCAGCGTGTATGAATGTATCCCTCATCGCAGCTTCCCGCCGGACGCGGACCTGTAGGCGCAATCTGCAGCGTTCCGTCCGAGATCGCCTGCACCCCGTTATTCCAGACGGCCAGCGCCCTCTCCTGCCACTGCCTGTTTCCGGTAAGCTCCGCCAGCCTTAACAGATCCGGCACATAACACAGGGCAAAGGGATCAATATGATGATGGGAGGTGGAGACCGCCGTGCCTCCGAAGGTATCATAATGAAGCTTTCCCAGCACCGTATCCTTCGGATAATCCACATGGTGATGCCACTGCCAGGTGGATAAATACCAGGCCGCCTCCTGGGCCATATCCAGATAAGAGTCAAAGCCCGTAGTTTCATAGAGTAAGAGTCCTGCTTTCAGCAGCGGAATAATCGATTCTTTATCGATACAGCAGGTGTCCAGGGCGCCGCTTGTGCCGTAGCTGTTGTTCATAAATTCCCTGTAATAATGGGAATAAGCCCGCACCGCCGCAATGTGATATTTTTCCTCTCCAAGCCTTCGGAAGGCTTCTGCAAGAGGCAGAATCAGGAAGGCCCCTGCAGAGCCTGACAGCTCGCAGGCTGTACCGTCCCGATGCCAGCTCATCCCGATCCTTCCGTCAAGAAGCTGCCTTTCCAGCACGAAATCACAGATTTCCAGGGCGGCATCCAGCCACTGTCTTTTTTCCATTCCCAGAACCCGGGACTGATCCCAGGCTTCTAACAATTGCTGTCCTGCCGTTCCCAGATTGCAGGCATCGATCAGGGAATCCCGGGGATCATATCTTGTGAGAAGAAAGCCTGAGCTGCTTCGTGCCATGCTCACCCAGCTATCCAATACCTCTGCACCTTTCCTTAAGGACTCCTTGTTTCCCGTCATCTGATAATCAAAAAGAAGAGACACTGCGAGGGAAGCATTCTGTCCGCACCAGCCGATCTCATACTTCATTTCCGGCCTTTTGATCCATTTCTCCCCGTCCCAGGTAAAACCGATGCTGAATGCACGAAAGCCGTCCGCCTCCTGGGTATAAAGCCTGTGGACATAATCCGTGCTCAGCATCCAGATTTCCTCCGCCTCTCTTTGCGGGCGCTTCCTTATGTAATTCTGCTGCCATGCATGGCTCAGCATCCGTTTTGAGGCGTCTTTTCCTCTGCCGATACACAGATAAGCCAGAAAGGTATCCACAGGCTCCATCGCTCCCCGAAAGGCCTGCCCCCAACCGTCTGAATAGAGCACCTCGGGCTCTTCCGTTTCCGGCCAGATCACCCTGTGAGCAGCCCCCTCTTTCTGATACACCAGGCTGCCCGAGCAAGGCTTTTGTCCATACAAAGCCAGTCCCATCTCATCATTCCAGGATGCGCTGGCTCCCGCAACCGCGCTCCGATGCCACGCAAAGGTATAGGGAATACCGTCTTTTTCATAGCCCTTGTACTCATGATCCCTTCCCCATGGATTTCCGTCATAGGAGACGGAGGGCACCATGGTATGTCGGGGCGCAAAGCAGGCTTTTACCTCCATCACCATGGCAGATACAGGCTCCCTTGCCTTTCGCTGCCAACAGATAAAGCCATCCTCTTCTATCTGAAAATCATCCCTCATCCCCTCCGGTGTGCAGACCACTGCCGCTGCCTTCCCGTCCAGATAAAATATTGTCCTGTTTCCTTCCCTTACTTTTTCGATCAATTCTTTCTCCTTTCTCTCAGTTCTCCCCTCCGCCACTGATCTGGCTTCGGTATTCCTGAGGCGTCACATCCATATACTTTTTAAAAAAATGAGTAAAATACGAGGCCGTATTCATCCCTACCCTCTCCGCTATGGTCTGAATCCTGAGAGTAGGATCCTTAAGCATTTCCTTGGCTGTATTCAGGCGCATGGAAATAACATACTGCCTGAGGGACTGGTTCATGACCTTTTTGTAGACCTGAGAAAGATAGGAGGGATGGAGCCCTGCCACCTCCCCCAATCTGGTCGCGGAAAGATCTTCTCCCAGATGATCCAGAATATAATTTCTTACCCGGTATACAATTGCGTTATCCGCATCCGTGTACATTGCTTCCCTGCCGGAAAAATATTCCTCTGCAATTTTCTCCAGGTAAAAGCAGGCATCCTGAAAGCCCCTGTGCTCATTGTAATTGGCAAGTTTGTCCAGATCGATATGGGACAGGGCAGTATTTTCCCCTGGCAGATAATTTAAAACCGCCTGCATCAACAGGGATGCAATGGTCAGATAAACGGTGATAGCCTGCTCCGGGCTTTCTTCCTCTGTCTGCGCCCGGATCTCCTCCACTGTCTTGGTGAAATCCTCTGCTTTTCCGTATAAAAGGCTGTCGCTGATCTTTTCCATCTGAATCTGGCTGATGACTGTCCCTGTTTTTTGCCAGCGGTATGTGCCGCGCAGGGCTTCCCTGCCGCAGAGCAGCACTCCCCTTTCTCCTTCTGTTTCAAATCTCTTACGGCTCAGCGTCTGAAAGGCTTCCATGAGCCGATTTGCCTCCAATCCCCTGGCATAGAGATAAATCCGGGGAATATGAATGCCCACACGCGCACACATGCTCAGGGAAACCTCCAGAAATCCCTTCAGTCGTTCGAGGCGGTTATCCTCAGACTGGGCAAGCAGAAGAATCGTATGATTTAAAACAGAGCCCATACAGCCCTTAAATCCGTTTTTAAGATTTTCTGTAAGAATACTCTGTATCCTCCTGGTGGCCATTGCATCCGTTTCCGGCTCCATACAGACCAGCCCCATCATCATTGTTTTTTCAATATCCAGCGTGATTTGAGCGGATTTCATTTTGGAAACCAGCTTTTCCTTAAAAGCCTTGTCCCACTTCTCGCTCATAACCATATCCTTCATACACTCCTGGCGCAAAAGAGGCAGCGCCTCCTTCCAGGACTCTGTCATTTCCAAAAACTGAAGCTTCTCGTCATACTCCCTTTCCAGCCTCCGGTATGCCCTCTCTATCGCCTGGCATATAGCCGCATCCCCATCCAGCTTCAGTACATAGTCCACGGCCCGGCCCCTGAGCGCGCTTCTGGCATACTCAAATTCGCTGTGTCCGGTCAGAAATACGCTCAAACAGTCCGGCCACTCCTTTTCCACAATTTGAGCCATCTTCATCCCGTCCATTTCCGGCATCCGAATATCGCTCATCAGCAGGTCAATTCTGAATTTTTTGAAAACCGCAATCGCCTCCTGGGCTGAATTTGCCTGGTAAACCAAAAATCTGTCGGCAAACCGTTCCGATACCATCTGATAAAGTCCTTCTAAAATCAACGGTTCATCATCTACAATCAGCAGGTTATACATTTCGCCCTTCCTTCAGTTTTATTTTCGCCGTCACGCAAAAGCCGCCTTCTTTCCTGTTTTCAAAGAATACGCCGCTCTCGTTGCCGTAATGCATCTTAAGCCGCATATCCGTATTGGAAATGGCGTGGATTTCCTCCATCACAAATTTTCCCTCATCCATCTGCTTTCTGACCCTCTCCACTTCCTCCCGGGCAATTCCCGGCCCGTTATCCTCCACTGAAAAATAAAAGAACCCCTCCTCCCATCTCATTCTGATCATGATCTCTCCGCCTCTGGCTACATTTTTCATTCCATGCTCATAGGCGTTTTCAACCAACGGCTGCAAAATAAGCGGAATAATCCGTACTTCCTTTACCTCCTCCGGAAGCTTTCCCATCTCCGCTTTGATTCTGTCCCCAAATCTTGTCCTCTGAATCGCAAGATAGCTTTGTATATGGCTGATCTCCTGCTCGATATACACATTTCCTCCCCCGGCTCTTGTCACATATTGGTAGTACTTCCCCAGATGCTGGGCATATTCCGCAATAGAATCATTTCCTTCAAGCTGTGCCATCCGATTGATCAGAAAAAGACTGTTGTAGAGAAAATGGGGCTGTATCTGGTATTGGAGCTGCTTAAATTCTGCCATATGCAGGGAATAGGCGGAGGCTAAGTTTTCGCGGATGAGCCTCTCTGTTTTGCGCACCATTTCATTATATCTGTGGTAAATCAGGGAAAGCTCATCCTGCTTCTCCTCCTTGATCAGGAAATTGTTATCCTTTTCTCCCTCCATGGCCTTTAAAATTCTGTTAAGAGGCCTGGCAAAGGATTTGGCAGCATAAAAGGAGTAAATCATAAACACCAGGGCGGTAAGCAGGGTAAGCCCCCCGATGAATATGTTAAAAAAGCGCAGAGGCTCCTCAATTACCATGTCCGGATAACAGTAAACCAGCCACATCTGTGCATCCCAAAGGCGGCCCCCGCAGGCAAAGCCGCCTCCGGGAAGATGGGCATGGATCCAATCCTCCTGCCCTCCCCTTCGTATCTGCGCTGCCGCCTGTGCAAGTACCGGGTAGGCGTCGGCGCTTTTCTGCTGCTTTCGTTCGGAGCTGGTCAAAACCGTCCCATCGGTATCTATCAGAAACAGGGTTCCCTCGTCCTGCTCTAACATTTTGTTCAGTTCGTATTTTAATGTAAAGGGTGTGAGCGTCGCCCTTATATAGATATAGGGCGGAACGTTTTCATCCGCCTTGATGTTTAACGGCAAATATACTGTGAGGCGGATTCTGCCGTCTTTTTCCCGATAAATCTGCCTGTTGTCGGCATATTGCTCTTCCTCATAGGTATCAAAAATCGGGCTGTCGGCACTGATTGTCACTTTTCTTTCCGGAAAGTAAATTGCAATCGTATCCACAATGCTATGCTGTATTTTGATATTGAGCAGCCTGGAAGAAATACTTCTGATCATCTCATGCCTTTGGTATACGCTCAGGCTCTCCCACATAACATGGAGCCTGAGCAGATTATCTCCATCCATCATGCTGCTCTGTGCCATTAAAATGGAATCTGTCTCCGCCTCCAGACGCCCCTTCCAAAAATGCACTTTCGAATCCATTGTATCCTGTAACTGCTCAGACAACACCTTCCTCTCATACAGGCTGCCAAACAGACCAATCCCGTAGAAGCACAGGCAGATCAGAATAATCGATATAAGCATTTTTTTGAACGTCCTGGAACGATACATTCACTTGTTTCCTTCCTTTTTCCTGCATCAGATCATCCTTTTACAGATCCCATAACCATCCCCTTTACGAAATATCTCTGTAAGAAGGGGTAGGCAGCTACAATAGGTAATGTAGAAAGAAAAATCTGCGCGCATTTCACCGTCCTGTCGGAGATGAGCGCCATAGTCTGCCAGTCCGTAGTACTGTTTACGGAAGTATCTCCCTGTATGATAATGGTATGGAGATAGCTTTGTAAAGGGTATTGATCCGGTTTATTCATCATAATGATCCCGTCGAACCAGGAATTCCAATGGTATACCAGCGCAAAAAGGCATATGGTTGCAATGCTGGCTTTAGAAAGGGGAACATAAATCTTTGCCAGTATGCTCCAGTGGCTGGCTCCGTCCATAAATGCCGCTTCCTCCAACTCCTCCGGGATTGCCCTGAAAAAATTCAGCATCAGCACCATACTGAACACCGGTACTGCCCCCGGCAGCACTAAAGCCCAGATTGTCCCCAAGATGCCCACGCTTTTGATGGTCATGTACTGGGGAATCAGTCCGCCGTTCACCAGCATGGTGATAAAAAAGAACCAGGTATAAACCGTGCGCGCTTTCAGCTTCCGATTATCCTTGGACAGGGGATAGGCGGTCAGGATACACATGAATACATTCAGGGATACCCCAAGAAGGCATCTGAGCAGTGTGACCCCCAGAGACCGCCAGAATGCCGCCCGCTTCGCCACATATTCATAGGATTTCAGCGTAAACTCCACCGGCCACAATTTCACAAGCCCTGCCGTTGCCGCCGCATTGGAGCTCAGTGAGACTGCCAGAATATTGATCAACGGCAAAACGCACATTAAGGCCAAAAGCAGTAAAAACAGCCCGTTCACTATCGTAAATATCCGGGAGCCAAGAGACTCGCGCACTCTGACGCCGGATTGTCCGTATGATCCTCTTTTCATATTGCTCCCTCCTTAAAATATCCTGTAATCAAAAAATCTGCAGGCCACATAATAGGATACAGAGATAAACAGACAGGATACCGCCGACTTAAACAGCCCCATTGCCGTTGCCGGCCCGAACTGAGCGTCGATCAGGCCGATCCGGTAAATAAAGGTGTCGATAATGTCGCCTGTCTCATAAACCTGGGGACTGTACAAATTCAAAATCTGATCGAATCCGGCATTTAAGACATTTCCCAGGGAAAGAACACACATCAGTACCACGATCATCCGGATTCCCGGAAGGGTTACATGCCACATCTTCTGAAAGCGGCCGGCTCCGTCCATAGTTGCCGCCTCATATAAGCTGGGATCAATCCCTGTAATTGCGGCCAGGTAAACGACCGTTCCAAAGCCAAACCCTTTCCAGATGTCCGTCATCACAATGGTGGGCTGGAACCATTTATTGCTTCCCAGGAAAAAGATTGGTTTAATCCCCAGAAGCCCTAATGCCTGATTCACGATGCCGGAAGAGGGGGAGAGAATATCGATCATCACACCGCCCAAAACCACCCAGGAAAGAAAATAGGGAAGATAGATAGCCGTCTGCACTGTCCTGCGGAATTTGCCGGAACGCACCTCATTTAAGAGAATGGCGACGCTGATCGGCACAAGAAGCCCTAAGACGATCTTAAAAAAAGCAATTATAACCGTGTTTTTCAGGGCGGACATCGCCCCCGGCATGTTCAGCAGATAGGTGAAATTGTCAAACCCAATCCATTTCTGATCCCCGAACAATCCCTTGGCGGGAATAAATTTTTCAAAAGCCATCACCATACCCGCCATGGGGATATAACAAAAGATAATGGTAAAAATGATGCCCGGAACAAGCATCAGATGCAGTGGAAGCTCTCTTTTGAAGGCTCCCTTTTTTCTGATCGATTTCGTTTTTGCCATTCGTATGACCACACTCCTTTCGGGATTTCTCTCCTGAGAGTAAACGGCGATGGATTTGTCGTTTACTTAAGACAGCCCTGCTTTTACACAGAGCTGTCCTTTTTCCTTTTATAGTAACCTCGCTGCGCTTGCCCGCCCGAACTATTGCGGTCCTTTGCTTACTGCACAGACTGATACCACTCGTTCGCTTCCCGTGTAATATCCTCTCCTCCAAGCTTATTGAAGTCTTCCACAAAGGTATCAAAATCATCCACAGGGGACTCCCCGATAATGATCTTGGTATAGATCTCATCCCGCATGGTCTCAAGGGTAGAAAGCTTCTCCGTCATGGTCTCTGTAGGCGCGCCCACAAATTTATTGATCATAATACGGCCTGATTCGCTTAAATCATTGATGGTTGAATAGGAACTGGGCGCAGGCCCGTAAATTCTCTCCCATCCCCACAATGCAAAGCCCTCGTCACTTCCGGAATAGTAGCTGTCCAGCTTGTCCTGAATGGACTTTGCCTCTCCTGCCAGAGAGGAGGTGTCCCCTGCCTGACGGGCAGCCTCAATATCCAGATAAGCCTGAATATTTTTGTTGGGCATAGAACATTGAATAGGAGAAAGCTTCCACACACCCTCTGCCTCCGGCGGCGCGTAGTAAACACCGTTGTCTCCTGTTTCACCCCAACACTTTTCAATGAACAGATTAATCATCTTAACCACGGCCTCCGGATGCTCAAAATTCTTATTGACTGCAATCCATCTGTTGGTTCCGAGATCAGCCTGTACGGACGCCGCGCTTCCCGTTGCGGAAGGGATCGGATAGGCGGACCATTGGCTGTTTTCATCATTGTCCTTGCAGGACTGGAAGGGAGTCAGGGACAGCCACTGCTGGCCGAAACCAAAGCCGCATTTGCCCGCTGCCGTGGCTTCTCCTGCCTTGGTAGAGTCCTTTACGCCGAATTCCACATCCAGATAGCCTTTTTCATACATATCGTGGAGAGCCGCCAAAGCCGTCTTACATTCCGGCTGGACAGCCCCGTAAACAAGCTGTCCGTCCTTTTCAATCCAGATACCCGGATAAGCCCCATAGGCATTGAAAAATCCTCTCAGCCCTCCGAAGCCGCCGCCTAAAATACCGGTGCCGGCAACGCCCATTCCAACCGTATCCTTCTGTCCGTTTCCGTCAAAGTCCGCATTTACGAAAGCCTCTACCATAGCCATCACCTCATCCATGGTTTCAGGCACTTCCATGTTCAGCTTCTCCAGCCAGTCTGTCCTGATCCACATCAGATCTACCGAATCCACACTGCCGCCCGTTACGGGAAGCCCGTATTGGACACCGTCCTTCTTACCCGCAAGGAAGGGAGCCTCGCCCTCCTGATTCATCACCTCTTTGGTAAAATCAGACGCATATTCGTCGAATACGGTTCCCATCTCCTGAACGAGTCCCGCGTCCACAAGCTGCATCATCTGTGTAGCCGTCACACACATTACGTCCGGCAGCTCCTCACTTGCCATGGAAACATTCATTTTCTGATTAAATTCATCATCGCCCTTTACGATCCAGTCGTAAACGATTTTAATACCCAGCTCTTCCTCATAGGTATCCAGCCAGAAGTTGTCCTCCAGGGTCTGTCCCGGAAGGTTTGCAAGCACATTCGTCTCAATGGTGTCGTCCGTACTGCGGACGAAATGGATTTCCAGAGGCTCCTCATATTTCCCGAAGGGATCGGCGCTGCCGCCCTCCTGTTCCTCTCCTTCTCCTTTTGCCCCAGCATCGTCTGCCTCCCCGGTCTCTCCATCCTCATCGCCTTCGGCGCTCTGCAGCGCGGCAGACTCTTCTTTCCCGCCCTCTGCCGTCTGGCCGCTTCCCTCAGCGCCCCCGCAGGCGGCCAAAGAAAATACCATAGACGCCGCAAGGAATAATCCAAGTAAGCTTTTCTTTTTCATCCTCTCTTACCTCCTATCTCAATTTATATTTCAATTATAGGTAAGACTCTCCGAATGGTTCAATTGTACTTTTCACAGATTTGTTGCTTTTTTATTATATTCTGTATTCTTCCTTATTTTTTATGTGCATTTTTCCACTCAATTTCCTTATATCCCAAAACGCACCGTCAATTTGCCACATCGGTATAGCCAAAACCAAAAGGCGTATGCTGTCAGCCGGAACAAAGGCACGGCCAAGCAGCAAAAAAAGTGTAAAGCCCCAACTGCCAAGGGCTTTACACTCTTTGAGAACGGCTCCTGCCGCTTCCTATATCCGCATCCATCCTATTTGCCGGAACGGATGCTTTCCTCCTGCAATCTGTCGAATTCCGCCATACATTCGTCCACCGTGGCGCCGCCTAGAAGCTTTCGCACCACCAGACAGGTATTGCCCCACTGCTCCATCTTCATACCTACGTTAGAACCAAGGACATAGACATTCTCCTGAATCCTGTCGTTTAAGGGTTTGAGCGCCTCAATGCATTCCACCTCCACATTCTTAGACGGCGAAATCACCTTATTGGTTTCTGCATACACTTTAAGCGCCTCGTCAGAGGTCATCACCTCCAGCACACCCAGGGCATCCTCTGCGTGCTCGGCCTGCGCACCCACGCCGAATCCCGTCATGGGCATCACCGGCATCTGTCCCCTGCTGCTTGGGAAACCGATCACCACCATCTCAAAATCCGGATTACCGTAGGCGGTGTCCGTATTGGCTGCTCCCCAGTAGGCCATTACGATCGGCGTCTTCTGTGCCAGAAAATCCGCGCCCTCCCCCTCAATCGCCTCGCTCACATATGCTTTTTTTGCATCAATATATCCCAGATCGATCATCTCCTGAAGAAACTCGAAGCCCGGGCGCATGTAATCGCTGTACCTGCTTTCCCCGCTGTTCAAAGCCGCGATCTCCGCCTCCGTATTTCCTCCATTGTACAAATCCGCATAGGCCTGGGCCAGAACAAAGGTTTCCAGCCACCACCTGTTGGCTCCCACCGGCGTCTCAATCCCATTCTCCTTAAGCACACGGCAGCACTCCAAAAACTCCTCCGGTGTCTGAGGCAGCTCCAGAGCGTATCGGTCAAACATATCCTTATTGATAAACAGGCCGTAAGCCACCACCTCCTGGGGGATTGCAACCAGCTTCCCATTGACCACGTTCGCGGTCCTTACCACATCCCTAAGGTTCTCTACGCCGGCAAGGCCCGACAGATCCATCAGCCTGCCTTCCTCCCCCAATGTCCGGATGGTGTCCGGATTGAGCAGATAGATGTCGTCCATATTGCTGCGGGCCCTGTCCAGGGTCACATCGTCATAGGTTTTATCCTGATAATCCTCGGCCGTATAGGTCACATAGCTCACCTTAACGCCCAGCTTTTCCTCCGCCATAACAATCGTTTTGTCTGCAGCGCTTCTTGCCGTATTGACCGTATCCGCCTCTGTTTTTTCCATTGGGCTGAATAGATTCACAACCCTTGCCGCTTCCTCTTTCTCCATAAGCAGGTTACTGCTGTTTTCCTTTCCCCCGCAGGCGGCCGCTGCAAGAACGGCGGCGCATGCCAGAGAAACGGCGGCGGCTCTTATGATAAATCCTTTTCTGTTCCTGTTCATATTCTGCTCCTCTTCTTTATCATATGGCGCAGATACCTTTCATGCTACTTTTTTATCACATATTGTCGTATAATCTGCCTTAACAGCTCCACCTTAATCGGCTTTGCCAGATGAACGTTCATCCCCGCCCGAAGGGCTTCCTTCTCATCCTCGGCAAAGGCATTGGCGGTCATGGCTATAATCGGTATCTCTTTGGCATCCCCGCGCTTTAACTCCCGGATGGCCCTTGTCGCCTCATAGCCGTTCATCACCGGCATCTGTACATCCATCAGGATCGCATCGAATTCGCCCGGCGCAGAAGCCGCAAACCGCTCCACCGCCTGCTTTCCGTTTTCGACAATCTCACAGACGGCTCTCTCCATAGACAAAAGCTCCCGTAAAATCTCCGCATTGATCTCGTTATCCTCCGCCGCCAAAAAATTCAGCCCTTCCAGGCTGCCGTCCTGCGCCTTCCCGATGTCCTCCTCTGCCTTTCCCGGATTCTGCATTTTGCTCACCTTTTCTTTCAATGCAGATACAAAAAAGGGCTTGATCATAATTCCCGTGTTTTCAAGCTCAGGCTCCCAGCCGTCTTCCCCTTCCTCATATTCCTTCAGAAACAGGATAGGCACTGCAGGCAGAATTTCCCTGAGCCGCCTTGCGGCCTCCCCGGCATCCAGATCCGGTCTATCCCAATCCAACAGGACAAGCTGATATTTTTTTGACTCTCCGTCCTCAGAAGGATGCAACAGCCTCATAGCTTCTGCGGCGTCCTTCGCTATGTCTACCTCTACCTCCATATCCTGCATAAGCGCCTGTATGCCCTCGCCCCGGTCTATATCACTGTCCACTGCCAGTATTCTGCGAATCCCGCTTTCACTCCAGAACCTGCGGTCCGCCTGTCCCTCAGGTATACGGAATTCCAAATCTACCCGAAAAATACTTCCCTTATTCACCTCGCTGGAAACATCTATCGTACCGCCCATAAGCTCTACGATATTTTTCGTAATCGCCATTCCCAGCCCGGTTCCCTGAACCTTGTTCGTAGTGCTGTTCTCTGCTCTTGTAAAGGCATCAAAGATCTTCTCCAGATATTCCGGCGTCATGCCGTATCCGTCATCCTCCACCTCGATCCGAATGTGCTCAAACTGGCTGGAACGCTGCCCCCGCCCGATAATCCGAAACCAGATATTGCCCCCCGCCTGCGTATATTTCACCGCATTGGAAAGCAGGTTGATCAGAACCTGATTGATCCTCGTCTCGTCCCCCAGAAGATATTCATGCTTTACACCTGTCACCGTCACATAGAACTTCTGCTCTCTGGCTTTTGCCATGGGGCGGATAATCGCATCTACGGATGACACCAGGTCATTTAAGGTAAACTCCTCCACGGAGAGCACTACCTTGCCGCTCTCGATCTTGGAAACGTCCAGAATATCATTGATCAGGCTCAGCAGATGCTGCCCGGAGGCCATAATCTTCTTTGTGTATTCCCTCACCTTATCCGGATTCTCCGCATCCCGCTCCAGCAGCGTTGTAAACCCCAATACTGCATTCATCGGGGTTCGTATATCATGGGACATATTCGAAAGGAAGGTGGTTTTGGAGTTGCTCGCCGCCTGTGCCGCCGTAAGCGCCTCCGCCAGTTGTCGGTTATAGATCTCCCTCTCGGCCTCCTGCTCCTTTCGGATCCTGCTCTGCTGTCTCTGATTGAAATAATACAAAAGACAGCACAGAAAAAAAGCGATCAGCATCACGATGACCACGATAAAAATATTCTGATTCACGGTGGTTCCTTCCTGCTGGATTGCCTCAATCGGTACATATCCGATCAGATAGATGCTTCCCCCATTGACGGACCACATATAGTTCAGCGCCTTTTTCCCCCTAATATCATGATTGAACATGATATTTCTGCCTTCTCTCAGACAGGTATTTACCTCGGCCATCAGATTCTCATCCTGAATATCATTTGCCCGGTAGAAATCTTTCAGATTCAGATGCCCTGCATCCCGCTCCCCCATTCCCTTGGGTTTGAGAACAAGACGCTCTGTCTGCGCATCCATGATATACAGCATCGCTTTCTTATTATAAAACCCGGCCGGAAGAGACCGATCCAGGGAATCGTAGATATATTCCACATAGAGCATCGCTATTTCTTCCCCGTCTTTTATGACAGGACATTTCATTGTATACGCCCATGTGCCCATATAGTTTAGATAGGACTGGGAAACGGCCACATCCCCCACCGTTTTGCCGGCAGAAAAATCCAGCTCCTCCTCCGTAAATACTTCGCCGTTATCGGAAACGCCCTCTGTTTCTCCCGTACGTATCATTGAAACCTTCGCCATCGTCTGGCTGCCGCTATAGAGGCACAAATGCTCCTCTGGCTCTTTTTCCGATGCGATCTCCTGCGCCATCAGTTTCTGGAATTCCGCCTCTTTATTCAGGATCGCCTCTATTGTGCTCTTGATCAGGTCCAGACTCTCACTCAGGTTCTGAATCGCTGAATCTGACATCTCCACGGAGATTTTCCTTGATACGGAAAACACCACCGCCCCCAAAATACAAAATACCAAAATAATAGAAATCAGCAGGGAAAAACCCTGATCTATCTTTCTTATGCTTTGCTTCTCTTCCATTGCCTTTCCCCATTTATACCCATGGTTTTCATAAATTAAACCATATCAGTCTATGGTTTAATTTTATCACGAATTTCTGCCGGAAACAAGCGTAAACCCCCGGCGGCTTTACGGTGCTGTAATATCGTATTCCTTTTTGGCAAATTTGCCCCTGCCCATTAAAACTATAGGAAACGTCACAAAGAAAAATTTATGACGCTTCCTATTAAATGACTGACAGATCAGCCTGTCTTTTATTCTTTTTGGAAAAATACAGTCAGAATTCCGGTAAGTCCATCGCCTGCTCAGGGCATTTCGTGATAAATCCGTTTCACCGTTTCATAGGAAAGCTTCGGCCTGCGGTATTCGTCCACGATTCCCTTGTTATTCATGGTTCTTGGACGGGTGGAAAACCAACTGTCGCATACTCTGCAATCACAGAACTGCCAGAGATAGACGCCGCTTGTCCCCTCGTGGGAGAGAATCGCCTTTAATTGCTTTTCAATGGCCTGCGCCTGATATTCTTCCGACCACTTTACCTTCTCCGGCGTCCGATACCCGTAAATTGCGCCTGCCCCTACCTCTGTGATCAGGAAAGGCTTGCCAGCCCCTTCTGAGCTCTCCTGGATCCAGCTATACATATCTGCCAGGAACTGCTCCACCGGCGTATCGTGATACCACAGTGGATAAATATTGTAGGATACCACATCCACCAGCCCAAAGCAAAGGTCTTTCTTAAACTGGCAGCTTGCAAAAGAGCGGGGCCTGGTTCCATCCAGGCTCCGGATCAGGGAAAGCTGCGCCTCATAGCAGCCTTTTCCGTACTCCGTATGGCTGGCACATTCATTCAGGATTCCCCAGATATAAATACTGGGATGGTTGTAATGGGCCTGAATCATTTCCCGGATGCAGTCCTCGCACTGCCGCTCAAAATTGGGATTGCGCATGGCCTCCTCGGACAGTCCTCTGGCGTGATTCTCCTCCCACACCAGCATTCCTGTCTCATCGCACAGATCCAGGAAAATCTCATCATTGGGATAGTGGGAAGTGCGCACCGAATTTGCCCCCAGCTCCCGCATCTGCAGAAGATCCTGCCACATGGCCTGGGGAGGAAGCGCACAGCCAAACTGGGGATGATCCTCATGCCTGCAAAAGCCTTTGATCCTGAGCTTCTTTCCGTTCATCAGGATGTCCTTTCCCTCCACCTTCACCTCCCGAAAGCCGAATCTGTCAATCAGGTCATCTTCTCCTCCCCCTCTTTCATCTTCAAGCCGTGCCTCAACCATATATAGATTCGGCGTATCCGGATTCCACTCTTTTATATCAGGACAGATAATCTCTGTCTGGATTTTCTGCGTCCCGCCCCCGGTCAGAGACACCGCAGAGCTTGCCGTCATCGGTTCCGTCGTCCCGTTATGTGAATCCGCCCCGCATATCAGAAAGCAAAGCCTTCCCACAAAGGGCTGCTCCGTGAGATTTTCAATCTCCGCCTCCAGCAGCGCAGACCAGCCTTCTTCCGTCTTTTTCGGTGTCACATGAAGCCCCGTAATATAGGCTTTCCCCAGCTCCTCTAAGGCTGCTCCCCTGGTAATTCCGCCGTAGGACTGATAATCATTTTCTATATGGAGCGCCGACTGAGGGCCAAAGGAATTATCCACAATCACCTTAAGTCTGTGTTCCTTCTCTGGAACATTCTTTGCCACTGCTGAAAAAGGGGTATAGGCATTATAGTGAAAGGCGATCTTTTCCCCGTCCAGATAAACCTGTGCCGTGTGGCTCACCCCCTTGAATTCCAGGCGCAGATTTCCCCCTGCATAAAATGTCCTCTCATAGCACGCCCTGCCCCGGTAGGTACGCGTCTCGGGATCGTTCTGCCAGCACCCCGGTACTGCCATTTTCTTTTTTACCGGCTCCGTGCCATCCTCCGGCAAGGTGGAAAAATCCCATAGGCAGGAAGAAATCTCCGTCTGTTTCCTGATCCGGTGAGACTCAAACATTCGCAACATAATATGAAACCCTCCTTCTCTTATATGGTTTTCATTTTATCACAAAAAAGAGAGCTGTACACAACTCTCTTTTAAAAATTCTTTTCAATTTCACCACATCCCCAACGCCCTTTCCATCCGCTCAATCTCCTGGGCGATCACCTCCACCGGTCCGCCGTAATCTCCAAGCGCTCCGGCCTGCCTGGCCGCCTGCGTATATACCTCCTTAAGAAGCCTCCCGATTTGCTCCCTCTCGCTTTTACATTTTGCCTGCCGTGCCAAATTGATGGCTTCCCCCATCCTGCCGCAGACGGCATCAAATGCAGTCCTTCTGCTTTCATCCAGATGCCCTCCCAGCGCCAGCTTCCGGAGCTCCCCCTTCAGATAAAAGAGCAGAATATTTCCCTGAAAGGCCAAATCATTAAAGCGTTTTTCTTCCGTCCTCTCCACAGTTCTGCCCTCCTTTGGCTCCCTGCTTTCTCCGAAAATATCCTCCGACAATCCCCGGAAAAAGGAAAACGCCTCCCCAAGCCCTTCTCTGAACTCCGAAATTCCCTCAAAACGCAGTTTATGGGAAGGCGCTCTCAGCAAATCCACATCGGCGGCAAATGCGATAATGTCTGTACGGAACACCCAATCCTCCAAAAGCTCCACCCCTACCTCCTCAGCAGGCGTTTTGGCAATTTCTCCCACAATTGCAAGAAGCTCATCGCCAAGCCAGGCGCAAGGCAGAGTATCATCCTCCTGAAGCCTTCCTGCGGCCCTCTCTCCCAGCCGGACGGCGTTTTCCAGCTTTTCTGCTGCGCTTTCCCTCATATCCTGAAAAATCAATGCTGACAGCTCCCCCAAAAAGTCTGCGATCTTACCCGCTTTTATCCGGGCATTTTGCGCTAAATCCTGGTATTTTCTGCACAGAGAATCGAACAAAGCCCGATGCTGGGATTTTGCCCTTGCAATGGTCAGCCTCACCTGAAAATCCGTGATGCTGGTCCAAAAGGCTACATCCTCAATGGCTTTTATGATCAAAAAGCGGGCAGAAATCCGATCCGGACATCTGGCAATATTGGTAATCCCCTCTAAGGTACCGGAAAGCTCCCCGGCCATCTGGTCTGTTCTGGCGGCAAGAAGCTCAAAAAATTCTCCGTAAAATGCGGCCGCCTCCTTCTCCTTTTCCCTGCTTTTCCTGGTAAATTCTGCGGCCTCTCTGGCCTCAACTATCAAACCGTTCAGTTCCCGGATGATCTCATCCGTCGTTTTGGAATACAACATAGCGCCTCTCTCCTTTTCTGTCTCAGGGTTCCCCATGGAAGCATGGTATTTCCGATATTCTGCCGGCGTCACACCCATATAAGCCTTAAAGCTCCGGCTAAAGCCTTCGTGAGAGTCAAATCCATATCTGAGGGCAATTTCAAGAATGTTTAAATCCGAGCCTGCAAGCTCCTCTGCCGCCAAAAATACCCTGCGCCTTGCCACATAACGCATGACGCTCTCCCCCACCGCCTCCCGAAAGAGACGCTGGTAATGATACCTGGAAAAGTGCAGGCTCCTTGCAAGGCCTTCCACCGTCAGCTTTTCCCGGATTTTTTCCTCAATCATGGCAAGGGATTTCAATATCGGTTCCTGTTTACTCATCGTTTCCCCCTTTTTTTGTGTAAAGCATCTCCAGCTCCCTGGACTGTATCATGCTTCTGTGATACTTACACCCTACAATATGTTCAGAATTTTTTCTTGACGGAAAGTGCTGTTTTCCCCGGATAAGAATGGCGGGCCGCTTCGCACGGCTATTCATAAACAAAGGCCCCTTTCGAAAAACTCCGAAAGAGGCCATACCAGCGCTTTTATTCTGTTTATTTCCCAAATCAGCCCTTGGCAGGAATAACCGCTCCATTGTAATGCTCCGTGATGAAGCTCTTTACATCGTCAGACTGCAGAACCTGAACCAGAGTCTTGATGGACTCATTGTCCTTGTTTGCCTCTGTCACTGTGATAATGTTGGCATATTCAGAGTCCTCGCCTTCTCTCATCAGATAAGAAGCGGTGTCAATGTCAGCCTCAAGAGCTCTGTTTACGTTTACGAAGTAAGCGTCAAAATCAGCCGCGGAAGGAATGATGTTTGCCTGATCCATCTCAACAATCTCGATCGGGATCAGATATTCCTCGATCTCGTTTACGGAAGCATCTATGGCTGTCATCTCAGGATTTAATTTGATAAAGCCTTCCTTTTCAAGAACCTTAAGAGCTCTGTACTCATTGGAAGAATCGTTGGGGATGGCGATTACCGCGTTCTCAGGAAGCTCGTCCTTGGATGCATATTTGTCCGAAAAACATGCATAAGGCTCTACATGAACGCCGCCCATGCTGTAAAGGGTTGCACCCATTTCCTCTTCGATGCTCTCCATGGCAGGTACATGCATGAAGTATGCGAAGTCGATTTCTCCGTCGATCAGCATATCATTCCAGGTAGCGTCCCAGGTTGTGGATACAATATCCAGCTCAATGCCTTCTGCTGCCAGGGCATCCTTTGCGGATTCCAGGATTTCGCTGTGAGGGGTCAGGTCACAAACGCACTTCAGGACAACCTGCTCTGCCTCGCTCTCCCCGCCTGCTGCTTCTTCTGTATCGGAACCGGAATCTGCCGCAGCGTCCTCATTTGCAGCATCCTCTGCAGAGGAATCTTCAGCAGCGTCTGCTGCAGCATCAGCCGTATCCTCCGTATTTGCTTCTTCCTGTGCGGCCCCGCCATTGCCGCAGCCTGCCAGAAGGGCAGAGGCCGTCAACGCGGCTGCCATAATAAGAGCAAGTTTCTTTTTCATAATTTTCTCCTCCTCTGAAATTATGTATTTAATAGAACAGTGTCATTTTAACACACTCAGCCTCAAAGGGGTATCTGCATGAAAGGAAATTTAGAGTCCTTGTCCGGTTAAAAATTGTACATTTTGCCATTTCGTCCCCCTTTCTCCCAGGAATTTTTTCCGTCATAATACACAACAGGCAGCGGCTTTTGTCCGCTGCCTGTTGTTGACATAAAGATGATCCTCAAAAGCTCTTAATTTTTACGCTGATCTAAATCAGATGCCTTCTTTTCAGGATAATCTTTGAAATTGTATCGCCGAAAATCTGCACCGCCTGAACGATCACGATCAGTACAATAATCGTGGCAAACAAAAGATCATGCTCAAACCTCGTATAGCCATAGGTAACGGCAATATAGCCGATTCCCCCGGCCCCAAAGCTTCCGGCCAGGGCCGTCATGGAAATGATGATCACAACCGCATTGGTAAAAGCGCGCACCAGGGAAGGCATGGTTTCCGGCACCATGATCTGAAACAGGATGCGCATATTCCCGCTTCCCATAGCCTTGGCTGCCTCGATCTTTCCCTTATCCAGCTCTAACAGACTGCTTTCCACCAGCCTTGCAAAAAGAGGCACACAGCTTGCCACCAGGGAAATAATACAGGCGTTGGAGCCGTAGGATTTGCCCACCAGGGCCCTTGCCACCGGCAGCATTACAATGATAATGATCACCTGGGGAAGGGAACGGAAGCAATTGATCACAGCGCTCAAAACCGTATGTACCGTCTTGCAGGGCATCAGCCCTTCCTTACTGGTCATCACCAGCACCAGTCCCAGCAATACGCCGAATACAAGGACAAACACAGAGGAAACCGCAACCATATACATGGTTTCGCTGATAGCAGGCACCACTCTCTCCCACACTTCGGCGCTGAAGGCATTCTTAAGTACTTCCCAAAAAGAATATTTATATAAACTCATTTTGCTTCCTCCTGCCAGTAATCACTCCTGAATTTGTTGTAAACACCGATAAAGTTTTTGGCGGTCTCGCACTGGGGATGCTGGAAAATATCCTTTACCAGTCCCTGCTCCAACAGCTTTCCGTTCTCCATAACCGCCATCCTGTGGCAGGTATATTTGATGACCTCCAGCTCATGGGTGATCAGGATGATGGTCAGCCCCAGCTTTTGGTTGATTTCCTTGAGCAGATCCAGCACCGAAAGCGTGGTCTGTGGATCCAGCGCGCTTGTGGCCTCATCGGACAAAAGCACGTCCGGCTGATTCGCCAGGGCTCTTGCAATTCCCACCCTCTGCTTCTGCCCGCCGGAGAGCTCCCCGGGATAGGCGTCCCTTTTTTCGGTCAATCCCACCAGAGACAGCATCTCCTCTACCCTGGCGTTTATTTCCTTCGAGGACGTCCCCGCCATTTTAAGAGGATAGGCAATATTCTGGGCCACGGTCATGGAATCAAAGAGATTGAACTGCTGAAAGATCATGCCGATCTTTCTTCTCTGCCTGTTTAACTGCGCTTTTCCAAGAGAGGTGATCTCCTTGCCCCCTATCCTGACGCTTCCGCTGTCAGGCTCCTCCAGACGGTTGATACATCTGACCAACGTGGATTTCCCGGCTCCGCTGAAGCCCACAATCCCGTAAATATCCCCTTTCCCTACTTCAAGGTCGATTCCCTTTAAAACCTCTATATCCTGTTTTTTGGTGTGAAAGGTTTTGTAGAGCTGTTTCACTTCAATAAATTTCTCGTCCATACTGTTTCCTTTCAAGCAGCCCGCTTTCGGCTGTCCCTGTTTGGCTGGCGTATCTTCCGCTTCCAGCGTTTCGTCTTTTGACATGAGTTTATTATACTAAAAAGGGAACAGGTTTTCAAGCATGAGCAAAAATGCACGTATTTTCGGAATAAAAGTACGGGGCGGCAAAGGTCTTTGCAAGATGGGGGACTTATGGTATAACTAGATGGGAGGATTCAAACCCATGCGGAAAATACTGAAAATACTGACCTTCATTCTGGCCGCCATCGGCGTATGTTCGGCGGCGCTTGTTTGTTTTATACTCATATATCCTGCTTTCTATGGGAATTTTTCTCCCAAAGGGGCAGCAGAGCCCGAAGCCTTATCCGGGACACAAGAGGAAAACGCCCTGCCGGCTGAGGCCGCGCCTTCTCCTTCCATGGCTCTTTCTGATGCTTCCCCTGCAGACGTCTCCCCTGTAAGCGTTTCCCTGGCAACCCCCTTAAGCCCTTCCGCCGTCCCGGCAGAGGAACCGAAAGCCCAGTCCCTTGCCCCGACACCGTCGCCCACAGCCCAGGCGGAGGAGATCCCCATCGAGTACCAGTCTGCCCTCAACAGGGCCGACAATTACTGCGACCTGATGCACATGTCCAAGGAAGCCATCTATGACCAGCTCACCTCGGAATACGGAGAAAATGTCTCCCCCGAGGCGGCCAGGTATGCCGTAAACCACGTAAAGACCAACTGGAATGAAAATGCCCTGCAAAAAGCCAAGGTGTACAGCGAAACCATGTTTATGTCCCAAACCGCTATTTACGACCAGCTCATCTCCGATTCGGGAGAAAAATTTACCGAAGCCCAGGCCCAGTATGCAATGGAGCATCTGGAGGCTGACTGGAAGGCCAACGCCCTGCACAAGGCAAAGGAATACCGGGAATCCACGAATATGACCAAATCCGCCATTTATGACCAGCTCGTCTCGGAGCATGGGGATAAGTTTGAACCGGAGGAGGCCAGTTATGCCATTAAAAATATAAAATAAGGGGTAACTATTCAGCCTTCGGCTTCATAGTTACTGAATCCGGCCATTAAAAGTTCGCCTACGGCGAAGGGCCGGATTCA
>ERZ808037.551-NODE-551-length-33057-cov-5.377835_pt1 | contig 33057 bp, 22 predicted proteins | sample MGYA00380190_ERZ808037 | MGnify/ENA primary metagenome ERZ808037 (study PRJEB31490, sample SAMN06133399) | mouse gut metagenome | isolation source: J9 | host: mice | place: China: Chengdu | collected 2015-05 ...
TGCACTTTTTTAAATTTGCTCATTTATAGTTGGAGTCTATTCCAACATAAAATTACAGATACAATGGGCATTGTAGCAGATGTCAATTTGCGATACGAAAATGACTTGCAATACATTGAAATTATTGTAGACAAGTACCCGTCCCTCATTAGCTGTCATGGTAAATATTTTTATCGTTCTGGTAGCACGATGAGAACGATAACAGGAAAAGAACTGGACAAAGCAATTCTGAAATCACAGGGCAGAACATGGGATGGTATGCCAATACCGAAGCTGAAAGTGACAGATTTAAGGAGAGAAGCAATTGATTTACTGAAGGAAAACTTTGCCCACAGCCGTGAAAAAATACTTCCCTCAGCAGGAAATTTATGGTATAATACTCTAAAAGTCTATCGTCTGCCAGCGTAGAAAAGTTTGTAAATTTTGAATGGTGGAACGAGCGGCTTTTCTTGTGGTCTATCGAAAAATTATCCAGAAAAGGAGCGGCAGGAACATGACAGGAAAGGAAGCTGCCTCCCTCACCGGGCAGGGGAGAAAAAGGAGCCTGAACAGGCGGATATTGCGCAATACAACGCTAAATATTTTGATTTTAGTGGTCATATGCTGCGTGATTATGGCTGTGTCACTGCAATCATTGACCAACAGTATCTTGCTGGACAGCCTTCAGCCCATGGCCCGGCAGTCAGCCAAGACAGTGGAAGCTAATATCCATATGTTGGCCGACCGCATGATGACGCTGGCCGGCGACCATGGGATAGAAACGGTGTTTGTCGTTGGCCAGGACGGGAAGTCCCGTCCGGATGCTGCCGCCACCAGGGAGAACCGCAGCGAGGTTCTGAAGGAAGCGGCGGAAATCTATGAATTTTATACGCTTGCTCTATACGACCTGGACGGGCGGCTGGTACAGGGGATCGATGGTGCGCCGGAAAACCTGGACCATGATTTTTTTGTGCTGCTGAAGGAAACGGACAATCTGACTACTAACGCCTCCACCCTCTTTCAGGGCAAGCTGGGCATTACCATGGGCATGCCGATTAAGGAAAACGGAGAAACCGTGCTCTACATGATGGGAGTCTATAAATATGACGTGCTCAACGACGTTATCAGCAGCATCAATTTAGGCAGAAGCGGTATGGCCTATATGGTTAACCAGGAGGGTGTTGTCACCGGCCACCCCAATCAGTCAGTAGTTCTCAATCAGAACTCACTGGTTCAGCTCAGCGGCGGCAATGGGGACGCGGTGAAACGGGTTACTACCAGAGAAACGGGAGCCGTGGAATTTTCCGTCGACGGAGAAATGATGCTGGTGGCTTTTTCACCCATCCGGGGAACCCAGTGGTCGCTGGTTATCCAGATCCCCAAGTCAGATTACAGCCACTTTATCAATGGAGCCATGTTGGTTTCCATCCTTGCCACACTGGCGGGACTTATGGTTTCAGTCCTGCTGATCCTGAGGTTTGCCCGCTCTATCTCCCACCCGGTGAAGCGGGTAACCGACCGGATGGTGGCTCTTTCCAACGGCGATCTGCATACAGAGGTGCTTCCTGTCAGCACGGGAGATGAACTGCAAGTCATGACACAGACCCTGGACGATACGCTGGAGAGTGTGAACCGGTACATATCCGATATCCAGCAGGTATTGACCCGCGTTGCGGACGGTGACCTGCGTACCGGCCCCCAGGTGGACTATAAGGGGGATTTTGTGCTGATCCGCAGCAGCCTGTATACCATTGCCCAGTCTATGAACGAAACCCTTCTTGGATTCCGCGCCGCCGCAGGCCGGCTTACTGCAATGGCGGAGCAGCTGAACGGGCAGTCCGCACAGCTGCACCAGGCATCTCTGGAGCAGAATCAGTCTACTGAGGAACTGGTCTGCGAGGTGAGCCATGTGAAGGAGCGGCTGGTCGCTGTTGTGGACAGCAGCGGGAAGACCCGTTCTCAGACGGAGGAGATCGCCCGCCGTATTCAAAACGCCAACGAGCAGATGACCACCTTGTCCTCCGCTATGGATGACATCAGCGCTAATGCGCAGCAGATCACCAAGATTGCAAAGGACATTGAGGATATCGCCTTCCAAACCAACATCCTGTCCCTTAACGCTTCTGTGGAGGCGGCTCGGGCCGGGGTTTCCGGAAAGGGTTTTGCGGTTGTGGCCAATGAGGTAAAACGGTTGGCGGAAAAAAGCGCTGAGGCTGCGCAGAGAGCGACGGAAATGGTCAATAACACCAAGTCGATCATTCAGACCGGCGTGGTGCTGACTGCGGATACCGCCGCTTCTCTTCAGGCGATTTCCGATGTTTCCACACAGATCAGCACAATTTCAGATCATCTGGTGGAGGCGGTGCACGGGCAGGAATCTGCCTTAACTGCAATGGAAGAAAAGATTGCTGTCATCTCTGCTATCGCAGACCGCAATCTGCAAAACGCAGGGGAAACAGAACAGTCCAGCGGTTCTCTGGCCAAAGAAGCCGAGGCGCTTCAGGCCCAGGTACAAAAATTTGTTTTGAAGGAGTAGTGAAGCGGATGAAACGGATCGTTGCCATATTTTTAAGCCTGCTTCTGATGATGTCATTACTGACGGCTTGCGGGGATCAGCCAAGGCTTCAGGATGGATATTACACCGCCCAGGCGGAAGAATTCAACTATGGCTGGAAGGAATATATCACTATCCTGGTAAAGGGCGGAAATATTGTTTCGGTGGAGTATAATGCAGAGAACGCCAGTGGTTTCATCAAGAGTTGGGATAATGCCTATATGCAGACAATGCTTCATTCTGACGGGACCTATCCCAATGAGTATACCAGATATTACGCAAACCAGCTTCTGGAAGGACAGGGCGAGGGCAGCATTGATGCAATTACTGGAGCGTCATCTTCCCATGCATCCTTTCAGATACTGGCCCAGGCAGTGCTGGAGCAGGCCCGGAAGGGGGATTCCAGTATTGTATTTATAGATACCACGCATTAAAGACAAAAGGACATTTTCTGATTGGAAATGATATAAAGAAATTTATTGTCAGTTTGTCTGCTGCCGAAATTGTACAGGCACATAGAAGCAGTCGGGAGAAGTGATTATCTATTGCACGCAGATAATGCAGGTAAACTGTTTTTGTTAAGACAGTTGACCTGCATTTTTAAGTTTACCCTTGATAAAAGTTCTCTGAAGATAATTTTTTCAGGAAGCTGTCGGACAAATGCTGCATGATTTTCCGACTTCTGGAAACAGAAAAAATTGACATCTGCCCTCCCTTTCTGCTACAATAGAGGAAATTACGTTACTGCAAGCCATGCGAATAATGGCATAATTACCAAGATGTATATAACCTGGATTGCCGGGGGTGTCCGGGAAGTTTGCATGGGTTGTGGAGTATATTGGATTTGAGGTGCAGAACGTGGCAGGCAGGCAAAGAGGAGAATGGAACAAGGATAAGGATAGTAAGGGGTTATCTTTAATTTTATCCATTATTTTGGTTTTTTGTATCCTGGGAATGGTTGTTTTTTCCGTTGCCCGGAAGATATCGTCGGAGATGTCCGCTTCGGCAATTAATAATTTAAGTGAAAGCCTGGGCCTGGTTAAGGGCACGATAGAGGCTATTTTAGAGAAGGAAGCGGAGTTTCAGAAGCTGATTGCCCAGGAAGCGGTGATGTTTGAAGATCTGGAGGGTTTTATCCGCTCTTATAAGAAAAATAAAACCCTGGTCAAGGTATCCATGATTTTTGCGGGAGAAACAGAGGGTTTTTCAAATACAGGTGAGGTATTTACCGAAGAAGGCCTGGATTTTTCCAGGGGGAAGACAGTGAATGGGCTGCCGGTTTCGGTTTCCTATCTTAATGATATGGGAACCTGGGCCTATACGATGAAGTCGCCGGTGCTTGAAGGTGAAAAAGAGATTGGGACACTTTATGTCGAATATATTTATGATTCCTTTGAGGAAGCACTGCCCCGCGAGTTTTACGACGGGTATGCGATGCTTTACATTATGGATGCCGAGAATGAAAGGCTTTTGCTCAAGCCCAAGGGTAGAGGGGAAAGGAATGCAGGCCATTTAAATCTGCAGGATTTTTATCGTGCGAATAATATTTTGGAAAAGGAAATCCAGGACGAGGTTGAACAAAAGGTAAAACAGGGAAAGAATCTGATGTTTTACCATAAGATTCAGAATAAGGATTCGCTGATTTATATGTGGTCGGTGAATAACGGTGCGATTTATTTGATTGGCTATGTTCCTATTGAGGCGATCCAGCAGGAGGGAAGGACAGTTAATCAGAATATTTTTGTGGTTATGCTGGTTACTCTTGCGGCATTTTTTCTCTGCTGTACCCTGTATTATTTTAATCAGAAAGAACAGAATAGAATCCGCAGAGAACAGGAAGAGGAGCGGGAGGTGCATAACAAGCAGCTTGCCGAAGCTCTGCAGGCAGCACAGATTGCCAGCAATTCCAAAACGACCTTTCTTTCCAATATGTCCCACGATATCCGCACCCCGATGAATGCTATTCTTGGCTTTACGACTTTGCTGGCCAAGGATGCCGAAAATTCGGTGAAGGTCAGGGAGTATACAAGAAAGATTATGTCTTCTGGTCAGCATCTGCTCAGCCTGATTAATGATGTCCTGGACGTTTCCAAGATTGAGAGCGGGAAGGTTGTGCTGACGATTGGCGAATTTACCTTAAATGATCTGGTGTCCTCGGTCGATGCCATTATCCGTCCGATGGCGGCAGCCAGAGGACAGAACTTTTATGTAAGCGTAAAGGATATCAAGCATGAGTATCTTATCGGAGATGAAACAAGGATCAACCAGATTTTAATTAACCTTCTGTCCAATGCGGTAAAATATACGCCGGAAGGGGGAAATATCTGGTTTCGTATCATTGGATTAAAGCAGCATTCCAGTCAGTTTGAACACATTCGTATTGAGGTGGAAGATGACGGCTACGGGATGACACAGGAATATCTTAAAACCATTTTTGATGCCTTTACCCGGGCAGAGAACAGCACAACGAATAAAGTGCAGGGAACAGGGCTGGGGATGGCAATTACGAAGAACATCGTGGAACTTATGGGCGGAACGATCGAAGTGACCAGTGAAGTAGATCAGGGAAGCCTTTTTAGGGTGGAACTGGAACTGCGCATACCCGACGGGCGAGAGGACGAACAGTTTTGGGAAAACCATGGAATTTATCGGATTTTCGTGGTGGATGACGACCGGGAAATCTGTGAGGGCATACAGACCCTGATGAAGGAAACCGGGGTTGTTGTGGATGCTGCCTCCGGGGGAGAGGAAGCTGTCCGCATCCTTTTAGAGAATTCCGGCGCAGAATGTGTTTACCAAATGATCTTGCTTGACTGGAAGATGCCGGGCATGGACGGGGGCGAAACCGCAGAAAAAATCCGCGAACTCATCCCTGAACCTGTTCCGATTTTGTTTTTAACCGCTTATGACGGGGAAGAAATTCACGAGGAGATTGTTCACGAAGAAAATATGGGGATTCTTTCCAAACCGTTTTTTGTATTGGCATTTAAGGAAAAGATTCTCGAAATGCAGGCCAGGTATAAGCAGGAAAATAAGGAAATCGAACCGGTGCCGGACAAAAGCCTGGAGGGAATGCATTTTCTGGTTGCCGAGGATAATGAAATCAATGCAGAGATTTTATCGGAACTGTTGAGCCTTGAACACGCCAGCTGTGAAATTGTGGAAAATGGTGCATTGGCCGTGGAGCGTTTTCGTGCGGCGGCACAGGGAGAATTTGATGCGATATTAATGGATGTCCAGATGCCGGTAATGAATGGTTATCAGGCGACCAGGGCGATCCGCGCCCTGCCGCGGAGTGATGCCGGAGAAATTCCGGTGATTGCCATGACAGCGAATGCATTTGCTGAAGATGTAAAAGATGCCCTGGATGCAGGGATGAATGCCCATGTTGCCAAGCCGATTGATATGGAATTATTAAAAAGAACCATTCGTCATAATTAGTGTTACTGTGAAACATGTATACAGTAAGCCATCATGCGCCCACAAGCAGCCGCACCACCAAGGATAAAAGTCTGCTGGGCGCATTTGGAATACCTAAATTAAATCGCCTAATCGGCGATGGCCTTTCATCGTAAGGGAACAGAAAGGATTGTAGGATGGGGATGAAAAAAAGCAAAAAAGAAAAGAAGAGCTGGTGGATAGGAAATGGAGCAGCCGTGCTGGCTGTACTGGTCATGGTTTCCTGCAGTACAAAACCGGATTCACCACAGAATTTAATTGAGAACGAACAGGAAACCCGCGGGCTGGTCAACCTGTTTGGGCCGATGGAAAAGTCAAATCCCAACGCTGAAAACCTGGCAAGGACAGCTTTTGATATGACGATTGTTGCTGCCGAAGAAAAGCTGAACCTGACCGTGGAGTACCGAACCTACACTGCGGAAAATTATCAGGAAAAAACCTATGATGATGTTGCCCTGGATCGGATACGCAATGATATGGATGATCTCTACCTCTTAAACCCGGATTCCATTCATATTTTGGGTTTGGAGGGAAGGCTTTTGGATCTGTCCGGACTGGAGAATACAAAAAATTTAAGAGATGTGGTCAGAATAGCCAATACCATTGACGGAAAGCTGGTTGCCGTCCCGCAGGAGATTGTCGCCAACGGTTTATTTGTCAATCAGGATATGTTTGACCAGTATAATCTGCAGCTTCCCAATACGCCGGAGGAGTTTTTAGAGTGCTGCCGGGTCTTTAAAGAGAACGGGATTGAAACGCCGGTAGGGGCTAATCGCTGGTGGCTGGAAAACTTTGTCTTTGCCCAGGCTTATGCTGAACTCTATAACGGTGACACCACCGAGGAAGAGATTTTGGCATTAAACCGCGGGGAGGCAAAATACAGCGACTATATGCGCCCTGGCTTTATGTTTTTGCAGGAAATGATAGATAAAGGTTATGTGGACGCCGAAAAAGCCTATACCTATGAAGCTATCGAAGGAGAAGGCCCTGATTTCCTGGCACAGAAAACGCCGATAGTTATGGCTTTCTGGGGAGCGGCGAATACGGACATAGCTTATGGGAATCCGGATTTTAATCTGAAAGTTATCGGATTTCCCAGCAGCCGCGGGCAGATGCCGGTAGTAGCTATAACCGGGTATGGAATTTCGGTCAACGCCGAACATAAAGAAGATACGATAAAGTTATTGAATGATATTATTTCGGATGAGTCATTAAAGCTGTATTCCGAAACAAATAAAGTGATTTCACCGTCAAAAAATGTCGAGGTAGACTGTATTCCCGCCTTAAAGCCGCTGAATGACCGGATTTCAGAAAATATTTTTGTCCTTGGTTCAAACGCAGGGATGAGGCTGGAACAGTGGGGAAATACCTGCCTCCTTGTACGTGATTTGCTGGCTGGGGCTACGGTAGATGAATGTATGGAGAAACTGGATCGGCTTCAGGAGGAAACGCTTGAGAAATAAGCCGTAAAAAGTTTATACAAAGCAAAAAAAGAGGCTGTCACTTCCCTGTGTCAGCCTCATTGTTTTTGACAAAATGAAGAACTTATGCTTCGTTCTCTTTGTAGTAGTCGTCAAACAGCTTGTTGATTGCGGATTTTGTATCGCCGCAGATTCCCGGAAGGGAGCCGCCCCAGGCATCTTCTGCCTGTTTAAATCCTTTTTCTACTGCATCCTGCATCTTCTTCATCTTTTCCGGATCGTCGCCGGCTAAAGCCTTTGCAAAATCAAAGATACGCGCAGAAGTCTGCTTTACGCCCCAGTAGCCGTCCTCAGAGATGGCAGCTTCAGCGTCAGCCTTGGTCTGTGCGTCTACCGTAAAGTTGCCGCTGGCAATCTGCTTCCAGAAATCATCACCCTTAGCTGCTGTGATTCCCTGCTTCTGGAAGGTTCTCATCATCATATTGGTGAAACGGGACATCTGGCTGTCTAAGTCATCCTTTAAACTCTTTACCAGATCTGCGCGTTCTGCATCGGTCATCTTGGTGGTAACCTTGGCTTCAGCACTGATTTCTACCCGATCCAAATCCGGTTTCTTTGCTTCGCTGCCAGCTGTTTCAGCCTTCTTGGTGTCAGCGGCCTGTGCGGTAACTGCGGAAACGGATGAAGGATTGTACGCATTAACGCCCTGCGTGTACGAATTAACTGCTGGATTCTGATTTACTTGCATGATATTCCTCCTTTTTTACGCTGATTTTATGTGGCGTCTATTACCTATATCGGCAATTTCAGGAAAAACTAAAGAGGGAATCAGCGCTGTGGGGGAAAAAATGTTGCTCTTTCGGCAGGTCTGCGCATCTGCGGCGGTATGCATCATAAAATTTTTGGCTATTTCTGAACATTCCTATAATTTTCCAATAAAAGATTGGTAAACTGCCTGGCACCTTCTTTATTCAGGTGGTCGGCATTCATAAATAAATCTTTTCTGGCGGTAAAGTGCAGGTCTGAGGAATAATCCATGTAGGCTGTTCCCGTTTCCGTAAGGATGGGGGAGAGGATGGCTGAAAACTCCTCATCAAAGTCCGGGGCGTTGGCGTTGATTTCCTCCAGGTATTCCTCAAGGTAAGGGGTAGTGACAAGGACGGGGACTGCACCAATCTCCCGGCAGAGCAAAATCATCTGTCCAAGGGCCGAAACTTCCTCTTTATTGACGATGCGTTCTCCGGACGGATTAAGCTTTTCCTGGATGAAATGGCGCTCAAAGGCAAGGGCGGCATCCGCCGAAACATCCATATCCAGTGCAGATCTTGACCATAATTCTTCATTGCCCGAAGCTTTACCGAAAAAAAGAACGGTCGGTAGGGTTTCATAGGCGTCAAGAGCAGGGAAAAAACGTTTAAACATATGAGTGGAAAAATCGTATTCTTTAATTTGCCCCGGAGAAAGAAAGTCATAGTACTGCCTGTTTTTGGAGAGAAATTCCTCCTCCTGCGTTTCCTCTATGCCAAAGAAGGAAAAGTAGGAAACCGGGATAAAGACCAGACAGCCCTCCTTAAGATGATCCTTATACTGCTGTAAGATACGGAGATCGTAGGAGAGGGACTGGCTGGCCAGGGCAAAGTTAAAGCAGGTAAATTCCCCGCAGACATCCTCATAATTAAAGCTGTATAGGCCATGGCTCGAACCGAAATTGCAGATTTGGATGTGCGCAGGGACATCTTTAAATTTATCCGTCCAGAGATCATCGGACTTATCCATGGCAAGGTACCAGGCATTGATTCCAAGCGTTAAAAAAGCCAGGATTCCCATATAAAGGGCAATCGTCATTAAAAAACGTTTCATGAGCATCAGTTCGGGCAAAACGTCCGGGAAGCAGGGAACTTCCTTAGTCAGTCAGAAACAGGTCAGAACTGAAAATAAACAAACGCAGCCGCTACTCCTTTCTGTGAAAAAAATACCACGAGCAGTCCAAGCATAAGATAAAGACTCCATACTAAGCCTTTCTTTTTCTTTGGAATTTCAAGAAGGATATCCCGGTCTTTGTGCAGGAAATCATACACCGCAAGGATCATAATCAGTCCAAAAAGATAAAGGATTTTTAAAGGATAAAGTCCAAGCGCCTCAAACCCCTGCATAAGATAGGAAAGGGGATGTCCAAACCCGTCAAAGCTGTGGGTAAGGATGTAAAGGACATCGCTAAAGGCAGGGGCACGAAAGAAGATCCAGGCAAAACCGCAGAACAGGCATACAGACAGCCCGCATAAAACTTTTCCCCAGGTTCTGCGGCGAAGCCATGACAGAGGCCGGGAAAAGAGGTTCTCGAGGATCTGAGCAATGCCGTGGATTCCGCCCCAGATAACGAAGGTCCAGCTTGCTCCGTGCCATAATCCGCTGACCAGAAAGGTTGCCAGAAGGTTAAAGCGCTGCCTTGCCTTGGAACAGCGGTTTCCTCCCAGGGGAATGTAGACATAATCCCGAAACCAGGTAGAGAGCGAAATGTGCCAGCGGCTCCAGAATTCTTTAACGGAGGAAGAAAAATAAGGACTTTTAAAATTCGCCATCAAATCAATATCCAGAAGCTTAGCCGTTCCAATAGCAATGTCCGAATACCCGGAAAAATCACAGTAAATCTGAAGACTGAAAAAGAACATCACAAGAATCCAGGCAAAACCGCTGTATCCGTAAACATCGGCAAATGCCCCGTCCACAAAATCTGCCAGAAGATCGGCAATCACCATCTTCTTAAAATATCCCCAGAGCATAATCTTTGCCCCGTAAATGCCCTTCTGACGATTGAAGCTGTGCGGATTTTTTATCTGAGGAAGAAGGTTCTGCGTTCTTTCAATCGGACCGGCAACAAGCTGGGGAAAAAAGGCAATAAATGCTGCATAGATGCCAAAATGCCGTTCGGCCTTTATCCTTCCCTGGTAAACATCAATGACGTAGCTCAGCGTCTGAAAGGTATAAAAAGAAATGCCCACAGGGAGCACAAGCTGTAAAAGAACCGGATGTACAGGAAGGAAAAAGCTGGCCAGAGAAGAAAAACTAAGGCTGAAAAAGTTAAAATACTTGTAAAAAAACAGCACACCCAGACAGACGGCCAGAGTAAGAAAAAGGATGAATCTTCGCCGTCCTTCATGCGCTTCCCAATCTAAAAACAGGGCAGACGTATAAGAAACTGCCGTGGTAAATAAAATCAGCACAATATATTTGGGATTCCAGCTCATATAAAAATAGTAACTGGAAAGCAGAAGCAAAAACCAGCGGTATCGATGAGGGATTGTCCAGTAAACGGTAAAAATAAGCGGAAAAAACAGCATAAATGCTATCGAATTAAATAACATTGTTTAAAAACCTCTCTTTGTCTGAAAAATCCATGGTTTTCTGACATACCCGCAAATTATAGCATACCCGCGGTTAAAATACAAGTTACTGTTCGTGCATTCACAGCAACGGTTATCGTTTACGTTACTGTTCACGTAGGTCTGCGCACTTGCTGCGCTGACCGTAGGTTAAACTGGGCCAGTGAGCAAAATCCCATCGACGAAGGCGATTTTCATGGATTTTTGCCTGTTGCTGTGAACTTGTGAACAGTAACACCGTTCACGGGGCTGCGGCGGCGGGCAAAAAATAACCAGCGACGAAAAACAGTTTCCATCTTTGCCAGATCCTGCTATAATTAAGATAGAAACAGCAAGAGGGCAAAAACAAAAAACACCCGAAAGATAAAAATAACAGGAAGCTGAGGATGTATCGATGAACAAAAAGAAGACGATTTCTCTGACCAACAGCCAGCTGATTCATCTAACTGCGATTTCTTTTACGGTTTTTTTCCTGATCTCATCGCTGGCTGCCGCCGTTTACACCGGTGAATTCGGCACGGTTTTTTATGACTGGTATCTGATTATGATTTCCCCTTGTCCGCTGGTTACGGACTACCTCTCGATTGGCGGGCTGGGAAGCGCTATGCTGAATGCAGGAGCCTGCGGGCTGGTCTGTGTTCTTTTTATGCTTGGACTGAAAGGGGAATCCCATGTAAACACGCTGGCGGGTTTTTTTCTGGTGGTGGCGCACTGTTTTTACGGGCTGAATTTTTTAAATATGTGGCCCTGTTTTCTGGCTCCCTTTATTTACCTGCATCTGAAAAAGTTAGATTATAAGCAAAATTTACATATCTGCATGTTTTCCACCAGCTTCAGTCCATTTATCAGCGAATTCCTTTTCCGCTATACGCAGAGGGGAAGCTATCAGTTCGGGCAGCTGAATTTAAAACCCGAGGGCGTTGTACTTGCGCTGGCCTTCAGTCTTTTGCTGGGCTTTATTATCCCTGCGATTCTTCCGGGTGCCCAGGCATGGCATAAGGGCTATAATCTGTATAACGGCGGACTTGCCTTTGGATTTTTTGGGTTTTTTGTCTTTAACTTTATGTATAAAACGATGGGCATTCTCTCCATGGGGCGGATTTCCAGGAATAATGAGATTTATAACCGCTTTGGTCATTCCTATCAGCTTTATGCCAATCTCTTTTTTCTGCTGATTTTTGCCTTCTGCTTCTTTTGGGGCTGGTTTCTTAACGGGAAAACGGTACACGGCTACCGCCAGATGCTCAAAGATACAGGTCACTGCAGTGACTTTTCTGAAAAATACGGGATGCCGGTCTGTCTGATGAATATCGGGATTCACGGAAGCCTGTTTCTTCTTTATTTAAATCTGACCATAACCTTTACCAACGGCGCAGGCTTCACCGGCCCGACCATCGGGGTTATTCTGGCTGCCCTGACCTTTACCGCCATGGGACAACATCCCTTAAATGTCTGGCCGATCCTGGTTGGCTATCAATGCCTGTATTTTGTCACCATGTTTTTCTGCCGGGCAAATGGCAGGGAGATAACCTGGGCGCTCTCGACGCAGGCTTATCTAAACGGCGTGGCATTTGCAACGGGTCTGTGCCCCATCGTAGGGCGCTACGGTATACGCGCAGGAGTTCTGGCAGGTTTTATGTGCGCTTCCATGTGTACGGCAACCAGCGCCCTCCATGGCGGTTTTGTTTTGTACAACGGAGGGTTTACCACCGGGATAACCGCCCTGATCCTTCTTCCGATTTTAGAGCATTACTGCGAGGCACGAAAAGAACTCAAACCCCAGACCATTTCCTGGAACAGTATGATTGCCCTGGTGGAAAACCTTACACCGACGGGGAAAGAAGTAAAAAAGTAAAAGCAAACCGATAAATAGGTGAATTTAAGTAAGGGAATCGAAGCAAGTAGAACGAAGTAAGGGAATTGATGCAAGTAAATTTAAGTAAATCGAAGTAAGTGAATCAACAGGCGGCTGTTTAAATGCTGCAGCCTGTCTAAGAGTCTGGCTTATCAAAAAGCCGGACTCTTTTTTATACATCAATGATTTGTGCATGAATAAAAAATATAAGAAAAGCTGATATTTCGACCGATTGACTCCAAAATTAGAAAATAATTTTAAGATTTTAACTTCTAAACATAGGAGATGAAATGTTTCTGGCAATGTTTGGTATGTTATGATGAGAAAAACAAAGGTAATCGGTGAAAGATTCATTGTAGCTCTGGTAGTCTTAGCAGGATAGAAACCCATATTTTTCCAGAACCAGACAGGAGGTGTCAGGCATTGGAAGAAAGAAATATTGATTTTAATGTCCATTTTTTGGGAAGTTTTTCCCTGAATTTTCATGGGAAACCAATCGTTATAGTAAAAGATCTTAAACAGAAAAGAATCCAGATGCTGCTGATTCTCCTGAAAGCAGGGAAAGAAGGAGTTTCCTGTCAGAACCTGATAGAGATGCTGGAGATAAAAGGCGAGTATTTTGGGAAGAAACTGGGGAATTTAAGAAGTCAGATCTGTAAGCTGCGCAAGGATATGGATGAATCTGGCTTTCCGGCAGGCAAATATCTTCCCGCAGTCAAGGGCAGGTATTATTTCAGCATGGATTATAGTGTGGAAAGCGATACCGGACGTATGGATGATTTGGATAAACAGTTGAAAAGTACGAAGGTTCAGGAAAACCGGGATGAGCAGCTTCGTGAGCTTTGCAGCATTTATCAGGGAGAATTTTTACCGTCCCTGGGGGCAGAAGAGTGGGCTGTAGTAGAAAATTCGCATTATCACAGGATTTACAGCAAGTATTTAAAAGAACTTTGCCAGATTGTCCAAAGACAGAAAAATTACAGCGAACTCTTGCGGCTCAGTACCAGAGCCAGTCGATTCCACCCCTATGACGGATGGCAGGAACTGCAGATTGAGTGCCTGCTGGCTCAGGAAAAATATCAGGAGGCAGCGGAGGTTTCGAGAAAGGCGAATGAGATGTTTGAAAAAGAATTCGGCATTGTTCCGTTCCGGAAAAAAGCAGAGATGCCGGTGCCGGCAGAGGGCAAGTTAAAGCTGATGCAGTTAATGGAAGAAGAACTGGAAGAAAGCGGAGAAATCAGCAAGGCATATTTTTGCAGTTACCTGCACTTTGTTGATGTGTGCAGGGTTTTGGGGCAGATTGCCAGGCGGGAAGGGAAAATTTCACTTTTTCTGCTTTGTACCCTGAATACGGATGGCAGATTTAGCAGCAGAAAAGACAACATGAAAGAAGACGAAAGCGAAAACAAAACCAAAAGTGAAAACGAAAGAGAAAAAAGAAGAGAAAGTCCAGAACCAATACCGTGCCTGGAAAAGCAGATGGAGAAATTTGGCGATGTTTTATCTGGTCTTCTGCGCAAGCAGGATGCCTATACGCAATACAGCAAAAACCAGTTTTTGGCCCTTTTAATCGTCAGCGGAGAGGATGCTATTCCCTGCCTTCGTCTGCGCTTAGAAAAGGGATGGAAGGAATTTGAACAGCAGGAGGGACTGGAGGTCAAGCTGGAAATCGAGCCAATGGATGACTTTGCCAGGAAGGAGGTTGTGTGAAATGGAAAGCAGCCAAATGTTTTTGGTCAGCATTGTTGACAATCAAAACGCCACATGGCAGGGAAACGTAACCTGGCTGAACCAGGAAAAAACAAAGAACTTCCGAAGCTTCCTGGAACTGATTAAATTAATCGATGAATCTGTGGAAAACGTCAGCACAGGAATTGAAAATGCAGCCGGATAAGATGGGTGTGCAGATGGATGTGCAGTAATACATAGACGATAAATATAGATAATATTGGAAAAACAAACCAAAAGAAAGGGGAAAAGTCATGTTAAAGGAAATTCGCAAAAACTACAAACGACTGGTAGCATTTCTTTTATCCATAACCATGATAATCATGAACATGGGCGGAAATGCAATTACAGCCTTTGCAGGCGAAGAGCGGGAAATTTCTCTGTTTATGGCAGAGGGAGAAAAGATCCTGGAAGCAGCAGCGCATTTACAGGATCAGGAGGAGTTTACAAAAGAGGATTTGGAGGAGATGGGGCTGGATGCTCCCAAAAACAGCATAATAAAAAAATATGAAAAGCTGTTTTTACCGGAGGAAGGCAAAATCTACGAACTGGATGTTGATATTGATGATCATCTTGCGGCAGAAGGAACCGAACTGAGGATCTTTTATCACAGCAAAGAAAAAGAAGTTATTTTCTTATTTCTGAATGAAAGCAACCAGGATATCGACTTCTGCGTAAACATTGACGGCTACGAAACCGAACTGGTAACGGTAGCATCAAATACGGCAGCAGTGGAAGCAGGGAAAGAGGAAACATCCGAAGAACTGGAAGGCAAGGAAAACAGGGATGAAAAAGAACCCGGGGAAGGTTCCGGCAAAAAAGACAATGGTACTGTGTCCGGAGGAAATTCCGGCGGGACATCCGCAAGTGTATCTGGAGGAACATCTGGAGGCGGCACGAAGGAAACATCAGGCAATCTGTCTGGCGAAACATCGGATGATACTTCGGATAAAACATCTGAAAGCACGTCCAAGGATAATTTAGAGAATACACCGGAAGGTGCCGGGGAATCGGAAAGCAAGGTAAATGATGATAAAGCAGATGAAAAAGTAGATGAAGCAGATGAAAAGGATACTGTGGATAAGGCAGATTCTGCAGAAGTAAACGATGAAAAAGAAGCCGGAGAAGATGAAGCCGCAAAAGAAGACTCCGCAGAAACAGATTCGGAAAAGAAGAACGAAGCGGTAAAGGAAGAAGCCACAGAAACAAATTCGGAAAAGAAGGATGAAGCGGTAAAGGAAGACTCCGCAGAAACGAATTCGGAAAAGAAGGACGAAGCGGTAAAGGAAGACTCCGCAGAAACGAATTCGGAAAAGAAGGACGAAGCGGTAAAGGACGATTCTGCAAAAGAACAGCCAGAAAAGAAGGATGAGGCAGCAAAAGAAGAACCAGCAGAAAAACAGTCGGAGAAGAAAGAAGAATCGGTAAAGGAAGATACCGCAAAATCCGAGGATCGTGGTTCTTCTGAGGATAAATCGTCTGAAGATAAGTCATCTAAAGGAGAAAGCGCAGAAAAATCGGATAGTTCATCCCAAGAAAAGGACAGTCATGATAAGGGAAGCAGCAGTGATGAAGGAAAAAATCTGTCCCTGTCTAATCATAAAACCGCTATGGTTTTTGTTTCTCTGGACGCGCTTGAAGATTTAGAAACAGAAGGCGAAGCTAAAGAAACCGAGCCGGAAACAGCGGCAGAAGCAGCGGAAGATGTAAAAGAGGAAACACAAGAAGAGGAAGCTGAAGAAATTACGGAAGAAACAGCAGCAGAGGTAAGCAAGGAGGAAACGAAGGAAGAAACAACAGCCGAACAGGAACCGGCAGAAGAGGAGAAAGAAAATCAGAAAACATCAGAACCGGAAACGGCGGCAGAAGTGACAACAGCAGCAGTTGAAGAATCTGTAAAAGAAACTGCGGTACAGGAAGAAAGTGCAGGAACAGCAGAAGAAACGGTTGCCGAAGGGGAAGCGCAGACAGAAGAGGAAAGTACGGCGAACGAGGTGATATCAGAAATTCCTCAGGAAAGTGTTTCGGAAACATTAGAAACTGAAGAAATAACCGAGGCAGCTATGCAGGAAGAAACCAGTGCCAAGGCAGACGAAGAAACAACCCTTCAGGAGAGCACCCAAGAAACATCTGCAGAGCAAGAAGAAAAAGCAGATGGTGCAGTGTCTGCCGATGAAGAAGAAAACGAAGTTTCCGGGGAAGACGACGGAAATTATGATGACTGGGAAATTCCAGGAAAAGCCTATGATGCAGTAACCATCCGCCAGACCATTACCGCAAAGGCTTATTGTGTGGATCTGGAAGATGTGAAAAAAGCAGTGGAATTAAGTCAGGGAACAGAAGAAAAACAGGCAGAATTCCATGTAGACTATCTGATGAATGTAGATGAAGCTGCAGAAATCATCGGTGATACCTATGTAGCAGAGGGTGAAGATCTGTATTTTGCGGTTGAACCGAAGGAAGGTTTTGAAATTGCTTCTGTACATGTAAACGGAAATATGGCGGAGGCTGTAGAAGCCCCCGAAAGTCTTGAAACTAGTTCGTCCTGGAAAGGATATGCTTATGTATATCGGGTGGAAGATGTCGTTGAGGATTTGGAAATTGTTGTTGAAATTGAAGAGGAAGTTTCTGTTCTTCCGGCAACAATTTATCATGCCGAAACGGATGATGCCATGTTTACCATAAGTGTTCCTGGTGGAGCATTTTTAGAGGCTGTAGATCTTCACGTAAAAAAGATTGAAGATGAAGAACAATTAAAAGCGTTAGCTGATCAGGCAGAAGAGGCTTTGGAAAAGCAAAAAACAGTGTCCAGTCTTTTGGCATATGATATCAGTTTTGTTTCTCAGGAAACCGGGGAAGAAGTAGAACCCAAAGAAGCTGTATCGGTGAATATTCAGATGAAAGAGGCAATGGTTTCTGAAAAGGCTAAAAAGGCAGAGGAAAAGGCTGTAACTGAAGTTTCTGTGGTACATTTGCCGGAAAATGGGACAGCAGAAGTGGTTGCAACGACAGAAGATGCAAAAGAAACAAATTTTGAATTTGCAGCAGAAAGCTTTTCCATTTATGCTATTGCAAAATTAGCAGATAGTGAAAATGTAGCGGTAATAGGAGAAACCTATTTTGAGTCTATTCAAAAAGCGATTGATTCAATAGATGAAAATGATCAAAATGTGACAATTGAGCTGTTAAAGGATGTTACAGAAAACATTGTATCTACAGAAAAAAGTTATACATTAGATATGAATGGACATACCGTTAATGGTGGCGGTAATGGAAGTGTATTTACGATTACCAATAAAACTGGCGGTATGGTAACATTGAAGAATGGTACGATTACTGGTGGAAAGGCTGTTACAGGAGGCGGAATACGTGCTATTGGAACAGCAAAAGACCCAGAGGTTCCATTTGTATTGAATGTAGAATCTTGTCGTATTATAGGAAATACAGCAACTGGAAGATACGGAACAGGTCATGGCGGAGGAGTATCCTTGGGAGATACAGGAACTGATGCTGCTATGACTTCAAATAACGGCAGTGTAGTTAATGGAACCTGGAAAGATACGGAGATATCAGGTAATATAGGTGGAGGCGTGCATATTCATGGAGTGAATGTTACAAAACAACAATCCATGAAGCCAACAATTCTTGTTAGTAGGAATAAGCTGTTATTTGAAAATGTTATAATTAATAATAATACGAAACAAAAAACAGATGCGGCTGCGGGAATTAATATAGCTTATGCATCACTGACAGCAAATAATTGTACTATCGCAGGAAATGGTCTGACAACTACCGATAAAGCGGGAGGAGTTTTTATCACGGGATATTCCATTGTTGATTTCAATGGTGGAACGATAGAAAATAATGCAGGAAAGACAGTTGGAGGACTTTATTGGGCTGGGGGCAATGTGACTATTAATGGTACAGTAATTAAAGGTAATGTGGCTTCTAGTAATGCAAAAACTTGTGGCGTATATTTGAGTGGAACATCATATTGTACCTTTGAGATGCTATCTGGAGCAATATATGGCAATGGAACAGGAAATGATATTTATATTAAGTTAGCAGGAAAATACACTCCATTAAAGGCAAATATTCTTGCAGCCAATGCCATGCAAGACCCTGCTATGGGAGATGATTTCTTCAAAGAATATGAGTATGCATGGACTGGCCTGGAACTTGGTGAAGCTATTTCAAAATCCGGTAAAGGTGCAACAGGCACTTATAAAGCAGTTGCTGGAAAAGAACCAAGTAAAGTTGCTAAAATTGGTGATCAAGAGTTTATGAGTTTGGCAGCGGCCGTTACGGCAGCACAAACTGGTACAACTATTGAATTGATTCCTTTGGATGAAGGAAATTCTGTTCTGTCCATGCGTGATACAAAAGTAATTGAAATTAATAAAGAACTTATCTTTGATCTAAAAGGTGTTAATTTCAGTACACAGGGTAAAGAACTTTTCCACATTACTGATGGTGGAAAATTGACTTTATGTAATACAGGTGCTTCTGGTGAAAGCAACACAATTAGCGGGACAATTACAACGGAAAAAGGAGGACAGCTGGTTGTAAATAATGGTGTAGTCCTGGCTTCAGAAGTTAATTATAATGGTGATTCCCTTGTGGTTAGTGGTGAGCATAAAACTTTGAATGTTTCTCTTGGGGAGGGAAAGACGATAACCGCAGGAGATAGCTTTGCAGTAACAAGTTCATTAAACCTTACATTAGACACAAAAATTTTAAATAGCTTAAATGGGAATGTTACTATTAACGATGTGACTCTGATAACAGGATGTGTGAGAGAAAACGCAGAAAAAATTGTTTCCAAAATTACAGTTAAGGATTTAAACTTTGCAGAAAAGAATATTACGGTTGTTGTAAATGAAGAAGGAAATATTGTACTGCGAAAAAGTGATTTAGCAGGTATTTACCTGGATGGAGATAAGGGTGAAGACAGTAATTCTGGTTTGGCCAGTGCTTATCCGGTAAAAACTTTTCAGAAGGCAGCAGAACTTTTGGCAGAAAATACAGGGTTAGATACTATTTATGTAGTTGGTCCAATTAATGTTAGTGGTGTTGAATCCTGGACACTGCCTGAAGGTAAATTAAAACGTTATGAGAAATATGATGGTACTTTAATTAAGGTAGCAGGAACTCTGACATTGAGTGATATTGTTATTGACGGTGCAGGACGAGTTGATGAGAATCAGCCTGTTGGAGGATTTGCTGTAGAGCAGAAAGAAGGTGCTGTAAGCAGAGCCGCATTGATTACGGTTTTCACCAGCGGAACACTGAATATGAACGATGGTGCTGTTCTTCAAAATAATATCCAGCCAGAAAAAAGTAATCTTTACTTTGAAGGCGGAGGCGTTACGAATTATGGAACGCTGAATATGTCTGGCGGTAAAATCCAGTATAATCATGCATATTTAGGTGGTGGCGTGCATAATCGGGGAAATTTCTATATGTCTGGTGGTGAAATTTCCAATAATACAGCAGATGGCAATTATGGAACTATAGGAACAGGAGAAAGAGGAGCCTGCGGCGGTGGTGTGTATGTGATCGGCGAAAAAAACAAAAACCAGGGCATGGAGATGACAGGCGGTACTATTTCTAATAATAAGGCTACGGGAACCCGTTCCAGTGGTGCCGGTATTTCTCTGGGAAGCAGAAACGATAGGCTTCATGATGGTTTTACAGCGAAACTTGTTATGGATGGAGGTACAATTACCAAAAACCATGCAGATGGCTGGGGTGGTGGCATAAATATGTCCATAGGTGAAGCCTATATTAATGCAGGGGATATTATCTTAAATAGTGCACAGGGTTTTAAATCCGGTTTGCAAAATGATTACTGGATAGGTGGAGGAATTTATGTTGACAAACAGGCCACGCTTCATATTAAAAATGTAGAAATTGCAGATAACACTGCACAATGGGGAGGAGGAGGAATTGCTGCGTGTCCGACGGCAACGGTGGAAATTTACCGTTTTCAGGGCGGCGTAATCCATGATAACCGGAGCAGGGATGTATATAGTAACTATCTATCGGATATTGTAATTAATCAAGACAATTATCGTCCGGAGATTTCTATTAATGGCCATATGCTGGGAGGTGGAGATTACAACTGGAGGTATTCTTCCAGTAAAGGTGAAGGAAAGTTAGTTCCCTATGATAAGCTGCACCAGAAAAAGCTTGAGTCTGGCATGGAGATTTATTCTGATGGTGATGAAGCCGATATAAAGGCTGGAGCAAGTGACTGTGATGTACGAATTACAGGCAACAATGTAAAGAATAAAAACGGTTCCGTAAGTGCCAGAGGCGGAGGAATTGCTGTAAATGGACATTTAATCCTTGGTGAAGCTGGTGGTTACAGGATTATTCATACCTACTTTACGGAATATATGGATGGCACTGTAGAGAGGGATGGTGCCCGTAAACCGATTTTAAAAGATGAAATTAAACTTGATAAAGTGATTGCAACAGATGGCACGGATGTCAATGGCAGGAAATATGTGGAACATCTTACGGACTATCAGGATGGCAAATATGAGTTTGTGGATTATGGACTTTATTATGCACTGAAGGATGCCCGCGATGTAAGCTATGATACTGATGGAAATCTGGTTATTACCGGAAAAGACGGAATCCAAACGACCTATGAAAAGCAGAAAATTATTACCGGTGAAGATGGCAGTCAATATGCTGCATCCTATAGCATTAAGGTAGATAAAGCCGGCGATAAAACAATTTATCTGGACTACGTTCGCAAGATGGGTGGTTTATCCGTCAGCAAGACTGTAGTCGGAGAAGATAGCGCTTCTGACAGGGAATGGATGTTTGACCTGACTTTACTTGATGAAGATGGAAATCCTATTAAGCTGCATCCAAGAAATGAAGAAAAGGATCGGGAAGGCTTGGACAATGAAATGCAGGTGAAGGTGTTGTCTGGTAAGATAAGCAGTAAGGGCAGTGCGAAGGTGGAAACAGTTTCCCTGGCAGTGGACGAAGAAGGCAGAACCGAATTTGCATTAAAAGATGGTCAGACGATTACGATTGAAGATTTGCTTCCGGGAACAAGATACCGGTTAATAGAACGAGATGCAAATAAAGATGGATTTGTGGCGAATATAGCTGGTGCAGAAAATGTTACATGGATAGCCGATGAAATTGAGCAGGAAAAGATTAAAGGTGTAGAAGGCAGTATTATAAAAGATCAGGTAGTAAGCGCTGATTTTATCAATACAAAAACAGGTACATTAACGATCAGCAAAAAGGTAGAAGGCTGCAGTGGTACAGAAGATAAGGAATGGATGTCTAAAGACTGGTTATTTACGCTGAAGCTGTTTGATAAGGATGGAAATCCGCTCCGGATTTCAGGAAAAGATATTACAGATCTTGATTCGGAAATGCAGGCATCCGTTATTGCTTATGAAGGCGGAAGTGTAGTTGAAGGTGTGGATGCACCAGAAAATGGTACAATTGCTTTAGAAAATGGTGAAACACAGTTCGCCTTAAAACATGGACAGTCAATCACACTTCTTGGTTTACCAGTAGGCACAGCATATGAAGTCATTGAACAGGAAGCAAATAAAGACGGATATGTGACAACAATAAACGATGAAGGAAGCACAATACAAATACCAGATGAAACATCTAAAGAAAAAATTATCGGCACAAAAGGTAATATCGCCGAGGATCAGGCGGCAATCATTGGATTTACCAATACGAAAACTAATGTATTAACGATTAGCAAGGTGGTTGAAGGTGATTATAGTGCCTACAGCAAGGACTGGATGTTTACATTGAAACTGATGGATAAGGATGGAAATCCACTTCAGGTTTCTGGAAAGGATATTGGGGATCTGGATTCAGGAATACAGAAGCTGGTTATTGCTTATGAAGGCGGAAGTGTTGCAGAAGGTGTAGAAAAGCCAGAAAATGGTACACTCGCTTTGGAAAATGGCGAAACACAATTTGCCTTAAAGCATGGGCAGTGCATTACTATTCTTGGTCTGCCTGCGGGTACGCTGTATGAGGTAATTGAGCAGGAAGCAAATCAGGGCGGATACGCAACAACTGTTGAAGGAGAAACGACGATAAAGGATGGAAACATCATTATTGGCAGTAAAGGCTCGATTAAGGTCGGAAAGGAATCCACAATTGATTTTGTAAATACGTTGCTGACTGCACGTACAGTAAAGAAAGCATGGGATGACCAAGAAAACCAGGATGGGCTTCGTCCGGAAAGTATTACCGTACAGCTTTTGGCAGATGGACTTCCGCTAGGAGATTCTCTGACCCTCAGTGAAGCAAATAACTGGGAGGGTGAATGGAAAAATCTGCCCAAGTATAAGAACGGCAAAGAAATCACCTATGAGGTTCAGGAAACCAGTGCATTAGGACGGTATACGGCAAGTATTTCCTATAACGAAGAAACAGAGGTATTTACAGTTACTAACCGATATGTGCCAGAAGTAAGGACTTTAAAGGCAAGAAAGGTATGGGAAGATCATAATAACCAGGATAATCTGCGTCCGGCAAGTGTAGAGGTTCAGCTTATGGCAGATGACGAACCGGCAGGAAATCCGGTAACACTGAATGAAGAGAACCAATGGAGTTGTGAATGGAAGGATCTGCCGTCCTATAAGAACGGCAAGATAATTGCTTACCGTGTGGTAGAAAATACAGTAGTGGAAAATTATTCGGTGACCTATTCTTACGATGAAGAAACGAGTATATTCACCATTACCAACACCCACACGCCCGAAGGCGAGAAACCAAACGAGCCAAGCGAACCCACAACCCCGGAGAACCCAACCAACCCAAGCACCCCGGAGAACCCAACCGACTCAAGCACCCCAGAGAACCCAACCAACCCAGGCAATCCAGGGAATTCGAATCCCCCAACCGGAGGCAGAACCCGCAGGGACAGAACACCATCAACTCCGCAGCCGCCCACAACGATTCCGCAGGAGGAAGTACCGCTGACAAACTTCGAGCCTGAAGAAGTGCCGCTGGCATCTCTTCCGTCGGATAATCAGGTTGTTTTCGTTCCTATTGAAGATGAGGGAATTCCGCTGTTTGGTCTTCCAAGGACAGGAGATCGGGGAGTTTCCACAGGAATCTTGCTGGGAATGATGATAAGTTCGTTTATGGTGGCATGTGGGATTCATGCAAAGAGGCGCAAAGAAAAGGAAGAGTAGAAAAAAGAGGTATACAGAAGAGAGGCGTACAAAAAGACAGTAAGCTAAAAATACGGTTCGATAAGCTAAAAAGCACAGTTCGATAAAAAACAGCCTGTAGTTCATGTGGACTACAGGCTGTTTTAAAACTAAATGGGCATGTAAGGATGTATCAAATACACCCTAGAATTCCGGTTCAATTAATCCGTAAGTTCCGCCTTTTCTCCGGTAAACTACGCATACCTGGTCGCTCTCGGAGTTCAGGAATACATAGAAGCTGTGGCCTAAAAGTTCCATCTGCAGGCAGGCTTCTTCCGGATCCATGGGTTTTACTGCAAATTTCTTGGTCTTGACGATCTTTATCTCATCTTCCGAAATCGGAGTGTCTTCCTGCAGGAATGTATCTGAGAAGGAAGGTGAGGACTGCTTGCGGTCTACCAGTTTTTTCTTATATTTTAAAATCTGCCGTTCAATAACCTCTTCAACCAAATCAATGGACACATACATATCACTGCTGGATTCCTCTGCACGGATGATAGATCCTTTAATGGGAATCGTAACTTCGATGTTCTGGCGCTCCCGCTGCACACTCATGGTTACATTAACCTCGGTGTCGGGAGTGAAGTAGCGATCCAGCTTACCAATCTTATCTTCTACAGCTTCACGCAGTCCTGGGGTTACTTCAATGTTTCTTCCAACGATCGTATAACGCATAAAATCAGCTCCTTTATTATGAGATAGGTTAAGTATAGCATATTTATTAGAAAAAGACAAGGAAAAGCTTGAAATTGCAAAGACAATTTTAAGAGAACCTATGTACTGTTTAGGCGATTGTATACAGGAGGAGAAATAGACATAATCCAGGAGATAAGAGAAAGACTGCGGTTTTGCGGCAATGGCTGGGGCAGAAAAAGGGCCGGCATTTTAAGGAAAAACAGAAAGGATAAATCCGGAAAAAAGTCAAGAGGAAAAGGTGAAAAATTTGTCGAAATAAGTAACTTTATGACATCTGTACAAAAAAATATGACAAATTATGGTAAATTGATAAAATGCTTAAATCATCTGTTTTTGTGGATAATGTGGATAAGTTGGTGTATAACTCACATTTCCCATAAAATAAATCTTTTTATTGTGGATAACTTTTTGCAAGGTTGTGCACAAAAAAATGTGGATACTGTGGATAAGTGGAATACTTGTCCAGTTTTTGTGCAATTTGCTCAGTTTACCATAATCTTCTTTAGTAAATGTAAGGAAACGTAAATTTTTTATGAACACATTGAATAAAATGAAACTTAGTGATACAATAAGAAAGATTGGTTGCAGTAAAATATTCGGGCTGCAGCAAGGATTGAAGTATGGAAGAACAGTGACAGAGAACAGTATGCATAACGGTGAAAGGCTTGAACGCAGTCCGTATGCAAAGAAGTTAGGAGATTACCGATGAATATAATCGAAAAAGTGTTTGGAACGCATAGTGAACGTGAATTAAAGCTGATTAATCCGGTGATTGACCGGATAGAAAGCTTAAGGCCGGAGATGATCGTTCTGTCTGACGAAGAACTGCGGGATAAGACGAGAATTTTTAAGGAACGTCTTGCAGGCGGGGAAACGCTGGATGATATTCTTCCCGAAGCATTTGCCGTCGTCAGAGAAGCAGCAAGAAGGACATTAAATATGGAACATTTCCGTGTTCAGCTGATCGGCGGGATGGTGCTTCACCAGGGGCGTATTGCGGAGATGCGTACCGGTGAAGGAAAGACGCTGGTATCTACGGCACCGGCGTATTTGAATGCCCTGGCAGGCAAGGGCGTTCATATCGTTACGGTCAATGATTACCTGGCAAAGCGTGACTCCGAGTGGATGGGGCAGGTGCACCGTTTCCTGGGCCTGACCGTAGGCGTGGTCTTAAACAGCATGACGTCCGAGCAGAGAAAAGAAGCCTATGCCTGTGATATTACTTATGTGACGAATAATGAACTGGGATTTGACTACCTGCGCGATAATATGGCGATTTATAAGGAACAGATGGTTCTTCGGGGTCTGGAGTTTGCCATTATCGATGAGGTGGACTCGGTGCTGATTGACGAGGCACGTACACCGTTGATTATTTCCGGGCAGAGCGGGAAGTCCACGAAGCTTTATGAAGTCTGCGATATTCTGGCGCGGCAGCTGGAGAAGGGTGAGGAGTCCGGCGAGTTTTCCAAGATGAATGCGATTTTAGGCGAAGAGATTGAGGAAACCGGGGACTACATTGTCAATGAAAAGGATAAGGTAGTGAATTTAACCGAGCAGGGTGTAAAGAAGGTGGAGAATTTCTTCCATATTGAAAACCTTGCCGACCCGGAAAATCTGGAGATTCAGCATAATATTATCCTGGCCCTGCGGGCAAATAACCTGATGCACCGCGATAAGGACTATGTGGTGAAGGATGATGAGGTTCTGATTGTTGATGAGTTTACAGGGCGTATTATGCCTGGCCGGCGGTATTCGGATGGTCTGCACCAGGCGATTGAGGCGAAAGAGCATGTGAATGTGCGCCGCGAGAGCCGTACTCTGGCGACGATTACCTTCCAGAACTTTTTTAATAAGTTTAATAAAAAGGCGGGGATGACCGGTACGGCACTGACCGAAGAGAAGGAATTTCGGAATATCTATGCCATGGATGTTATCGCTATTCCCACGAATAAGCCCATTGCCCGCATAGATTTAAACGATGCGGTGTATAAGAGCAAGAAAGAGAAGTTTGAAGCCGTTGTCGATGAGATTGAAGCAGCGCATGAGAAGGGACAGCCGGTGCTGGTGGGCACGATTACGATTGAAACCTCAGAGATGTTAAGTAAGATGCTGAAAAAGCGCGGGGTTCCGCATAAGGTGTTAAATGCGAAGTTCCACGAGCTCGAGGCGGAGATTGTTGCGGACGCAGGTATCCACGGCGCGGTTACAATTGCCACGAATATGGCGGGCCGCGGTACGGATATCAAGCTGGACGACGAGGCGAGGGAACTGGGCGGACTTAAGGTTATCGGTACGGAGCGGCATGAGTCCAGGCGTATTGACAACCAGCTTCGCGGACGTTCCGGGCGTCAGGGCGATCCGGGTGAGTCGAGGTTTTATCTGTCGCTGGAAGATGATTTGATGCGCCTGTTTGGTTCTGAACGGCTGATGAAGATGTTTGAAGCCCTGGGTGTGCCGGAAGGGGAGCAGATCGAGCACAAGATGCTGTCGAATGCCATTGAGAAGGCACAGATGAAGATTGAAAATAACAACTACGGCATCCGTGAAAACCTGCTGAAATATGACGAAGTGAATAATGAACAGCGCGAGATTATCTATGCCGAGCGCCGCAAGGTTCTGGACGGCGATAATATGCGTGATTTTATTATGAAGATGGTTACGGATATCGTGGAAAACGCGGTGGATATCTCGATTCCTGATGAGGTTGCCGCGGAAAACTGGGATTTGAAAGAACTGAATACGCTGCTGCTTCCGATTATCCCGATTAAGCCGGTGGTGATGACGGATGCGATGAAGAGCATGAAGAAGAATGAACTGAAACACATGCTTAAAGAGCAGGCGATTAAGCTTTATGAGGCGAAGGAAGCGGAGTTCCCTGAGGCAGAGCAGATGCGGGAGATTGAGCGGGTGATTCTGCTTAAGGTGATTGATAATAAGTGGATGGCGCACATCGACGATATGGATCAGCTTCGCGAAGGGATTGGGCTGCAGGCTTACGGCAATCGTGATCCGGTTGTGGAATATAAGATGAATGCCTTTGATATGTTCGACGGGATGACGGCGGCGATTCGGGAAGATACCGTGAGGATTCTGTATCATGTAAGGGTTGAGCAGAAGGTGGAGCGCGAACCGGCGGCGAAGGTGACGGGAACGAATAAGGATGAGAGCCTGGCACGGGCACCGAAGAAGAGGGATGCGCAGAAGATTTACCCGAATGATCCCTGTCCCTGTGGGAGCGGGAAGAAGTATAAGCAGTGCTGTGGAAGGAAACCGGTGTAGAAGGGGCGTCTATGCTGGTTGGAATAGATTGACATGCTTTTCCGCTGCGGGGATGCCATGTTCCATCGGAACCGCGCTTTCGCTCCGCATCGAACGCAGCGGACGCTAAACTCGTGAAAGACCTCGTTAAGCGCCGGCGTTCTTTAGGGGATTCCTCACGGAACATGGCATCCCCTTCGCTGGGTGGACAGGAAGTTTGAGCGATTTAAAGGTTTTGTTAAATGATAAAAATTAATACAAATCAGATAGTAAATTAAGAAAGAAGGTGAAGCTTGTGGTTGAACTGGATCAGTTTAAATCGACGTTATTGACGTATGAAAAACCATTAGTGGAAGTGAGGGATTCACTTTGACCTGGACGGGAAGATAAGACGGATTGACGAACTGGACAGGAGCATGGAGGAGCCGGGGTTCTGGAATGATACAGAGAGGTCTACCCGGCTGATGAAGGAAGCGAAGAATTTAAAGGATACGGTGGAAGGGTTTAAGGAACTGGAAACAGCGTATGAAGATATCGGGCTGATGATTGAGATGGGGTATGAGGAGAATGATGCCTCACTGATTCCCGAGATTGGGGAGATGCTTTCGGATTTTACCCAGAAATTAGATAAGTTAAGGCTCAGTACGCTGCTGACAGGGGAGTATGACCACTGTAATGCGATTTTACGGCTGAATGCGGGGGCAGGCGGGACGGAGTCCTGCGACTGGTGCAGTATGCTTTACCGGATGTATTGCCGGTGGGCGGACAGCCGGGGATTTTCTACCGAGGTTCTGGATTTTCTGGACGGGGATGAAGCGGGGATTAAGTCGGTGACGATTCAGATTAACGGGGAGAATGTGTTTGGCTACCTGAAGTCGGAGAGAGGTGTTCACCGGCTGGTGCGGATTTCGCCGTTTAATGCGGCGGGGAAGCGGCAGACCTCGTTTGTTTCCTGTGATGTGATGCCGGATATTGAGGAAGATTTGGATGTGGAAATTAATATGGATGACCTGCGGATTGATACCTACCGTTCGAGCGGGGCGGGCGGGCAGCATATTAATAAGACGTCCTCGGCAATTCGGATTACCCATCTGCCGACGGGAATTGTGGTGACCTGTCAGAATGAGCGGTCGCAGTTTCAGAATAAGGATAAGGCGATGCAGATGTTAAAGACGAAGCTTCTTCTTTTGAAACAGCAGGAGAATGCGGAGAAGATTTCGGATATTCGCGGGGATGTGAAGGAGATTGGCTGGGGAAACCAGATTCGGTCTTATGTGCTTCAGCCGTATACCATGGTTAAGGATCACCGGACAGGGGAGGAAAGCGGGAACGTGGACAATGTCCTGGACGGGGGACTGGACGGGTTTATCAGTGCTTATTTGAAGTGGTTAAGCCTTGGATGCCCGGATAAGCACAGTGCAGCGATGGATTAATCATAGATGCTGCTTATTGTGAATGTATGTGAATAGCATGAAGGTTTAGAAAGGCTTTGGAAAGACGTGGAAAAAGGTTGCAAAAAACCTTTGACTGTGTTAATATCTTTGATGTAAACACAGATGTTTTTCGGACACGGACAGGCGCCTGTGGGGAGTGGGAATGGATGTTTTGTTTTGCGGCTGGCTTTGACAGGCAGCTTGCAGGCAGGAAATCCGTGAATGCTCTGCGGTGCCTGTTTTTTTGCGGAAATACAGGCGGAGGAAGCAATGAAGGATAAGAGCAAGTATTTTGTGGTTAAGCAGAAGGCTGTACCGGAGGTGCTCCTTAAGGTGGTGGAGGCGAAAAGGCTTTTGGAGTCTGAGCGGGCGATAACGGTTCAGGAAGCTACGGATAAGGTGGGCATCAGCCGGAGTTCTTTTTATAAGTATAAGGATGATATTTTTCCTTTTTATGATAATACGAAGGGAAAGACCATCACTTTAGTCGTGCAGATGGACGATGAACAGGGGCTTTTGTCGGATTTGCTTCATGTGGTTGCGGTGTATAAGGCAAATATTCTGACGATTCACCAGAGTATCCCGGTGAATGGCGTGGCTACGCTGACAGTAAGCGTGGAAGTCCGGCCGAATACGGGGAATGTTTCGGAGATGGTCGGGGATATGGAAGAGATGGACGGGATTCATTATGTGAAAATATTAGCCAGGGAGTAGACGAAGATGATAAAGGTAGCAGTAATGGGATACGGCACGATTGGTTCTGGTGTGGCAGAGGTGCTGGAGAAGAATAAAGATACGATTATGCATACGGTGGGGCAGGAGGTTTCGCTTAAATATGTGCTGGACCTTCGGGATTTTCCGGGGAGTCCGGTGGAGGATAAGCTGGTGCATGATTTTTCGGTGATTGAACAGGACCCCGAGGTAGAGATTGTCGTGGAGTGTATGGGAGGGCTGAATCCGGCCTATCCTTTTGTGAAAGCCTGTCTTTTGGCGGGAAAGCATGTGGCGACCTCGAATAAGGCGCTGGTGGCGGCGTATGGGACGGAACTTTTGGCGATTGCCAGGGATAAGCAGGTGAATTTCTTTTTTGAGGCCAGTGTGGGCGGGGGGATTCCGATTATCCGTCCGCTGTACCGCTGTCTGACCGGGGAAAAGGTTGAGGAGATTACCGGAATTTTAAACGGGACGACGAACTTTATCCTGACGAAGATGGATAAGGAGGGCTGGTCGTTTAAGACGGCGTTAAAGGAAGCACAGCGCCTGGGCTATGCGGAGCAGAACCCGGAGGCGGATGTGGAAGGGCATGATACCTGCAGAAAGTTAGCCATCCTTACGGCGATGGCGACAGGGCGCGAGGTTAATTATGAAGAGATTTATACCGAGGGGATTACCCAGGTTTCGGATATTGATTTCCAGTATGCAAAGAAGCTGGGGATGACGGTGAAGCTGGTCGGTTCAGCCAGGATGAGCGGGGAGGAAACCGTCAGCGCTTTTGTGGCACCGCTGATGGTGAAGGAGGATCACCCGCTTTCTACGGTGAATGATGTGTTTAACGGGATTTTAGTTAAGGGGAATATGCTGGGCGTAACCATGTACAGCGGAAGCGGGGCAGGAAAGCTGCCTACGGCAAGTGCGGTTGTGGCGGATATTATTGACGCGGCAAAGCACCTTCACCAGAATGTGGCGATGGGCTGGACAGAAAAGAAGCAAACCTTGGCACCGATGGGAATGAATGAATTTCGCTATGTTATCCGCCTTTCCGGGCAGCCGGAGGAGAGGATGAGCGAATTCATGGAGTTTAGTCCCAGGGAAATCGTGGCATTGGACAAGCTGGATGAGTTTGCGATATTGTCCAAGCCGATGAGGGAAGCAGAGTTTTTGGAGGCAGTCGGGAAGATTTCCGGTATCGTTAAGTATATTCGGGCGGAGAGATAAGATGTTAATTGTGAAAAAATTTGGCGGCAGTTCGGTCGCTGATAAGGAACGGATTTTTCATGTAGCCAAGCGCTGTGCAAAGGATTACCGGGAGGGAAATCAGCTGATTATTGTTCTTTCGGCGATGGGAAAGACCACGGACGGGCTGATTGAAAAGGCCCATGAGATTGACCCTAACCCGCCGAAACGGGAACTGGACATGCTTTTAACGACGGGGGAGCAGGTTTCGGTGGCGCTGATGGCGATGGCCTTTCATGTGCTTGGGATTCCGGCGGTTTCGCTGAATGCGGCCCAGGTTGCCATGCATACGACTTCGGTGTACGGTGCGGCAAAGCTGAAGAGAATCGATACCGAGAGAATCCGCCACGAACTGGACAGCCGCAGGGTGGTGATTATCACCGGATTCCAGGGGGTGAATAAGTATGAGGATTTAACAACCCTGGGAAGGGGCGGGTCGGATACGACGGCAGTAGCCCTGGCGGCTGCCCTTCATGCGGACGCCTGTGAGATTTATACGGATGTGGACGGGGTGTATACCGCAGATCCCAGGGTTGTTCCCGGTGCGCTGAAATTAAAAGAGGTTTCCTATGATGAAATGCTGGAATTGGCTTCCCTGGGGGCGAAGGTTCTGCACAACCGATCCGTGGAGATGGCGAAAAAGTACGGCGTACAGCTTGTGGTTCTTTCCAGCCTTACCGAGGAGCCGGGAACTGTAGTAAAGGAGAATGCAAGGGTGGAACGGATGTTAATTAGCGGCGTTGCCGCAGATAAAAATACAGCCAGGATTTCCGTTATCGGCGTAAAGAACGAGCCAGGAATTGCCTTTAAGATCTTTAATATCCTGGCAAGGAATCATATTAATGTGGATATTATTATCCAGTCGGTGGGACGCGAGGACAGGAAGGATATTTCCTTTACCGTTGCGCGGACGGACTTGCAGGAGGCGATGACGCTTCTTAATGAGAACAAGGCCGCAATTACGGCGCAGGATGTGACCTGTGAGCAGGATGTGGCAAAGATATCCATTGTCGGCGCAGGGATGCTCAGCAACCCCGGCGTGGCGGCGAAGATGTTTGAGGCGCTTTATGCGGCGAATATTAATATTAAGATGATTGCAACGTCGGAAATCAGGATTACGGTGCTGATCGATGAGATTGACGCAAACAGGGCGGTGAGGACGGTACATGACGCATTTCGTATGGGTGATTGACTGGATAAAATCTGGGCAGGGGTTTCCCTGCCTGTTTCATTTCATTACAGGGCTTTATTGTCCCGGGTGTGGGGGGACGAGGGCAGTACGGGCATTGCTTCACGGGGAGATTTTAAAAAGTTTTTGCTATCATCCCTTTGTGCTTTATGCAGTGATTGCGGTGGTGGTGGAGATGGGGTATTTGGCTGTGGGGATGGCGAAAGGGTTAAAGGATATGAAGGTGAGGGGCGGTTTTCAGAGAAGGTACGCCAGATGGGTGCTGGCAGCTGTGTGGATTGTCGGGGTGAACTGGGTGGTGAAGAACGGATTTTTATTAATGGGGGTGGATTTGCTGGAGAAGCTGGGGGGATGAATGAAGATAAACGGGAATACAAAGATGGAGGACATAAGATGCGGAAAAATGTTCAGCGATAGGAATGGAGGAGAAATAGATGAGCAAAGCGATATATTGGCTAAGAACAAATAAACGCAGCTTTTATCTGGCAATGACTGTTTTTTGGCTTGCTGTGGAAGTGGTGATTGCGTGTTATGTTCATGATCGGTTTATCCGGCCTTATGTGGGAGATGTACTGGTGGTTGTAGTGGTTTACTGCTTTGCCCGTATCTGGGTTCCCCAAGGGGTCAGGCTTTTGCCGCTTTATGTTTTTTTATTTGCAACAGGTGTGGAAGTTTTGCAGTATTTTCATCTGGTGGAACTATTGGGGGTAGGGAATAATACTTTTTTAAGGGTTGTTTTGGGATCGGTTTTTGACGTAAAGGATATACTTTGTTACGGAATCGGGTGTGTTTTTCTGGAAGGGTTTGAACGGATGAAATAGGGAAGATTAGCAGGCTGCAGCACGCATTAGATGGAGGAAAGGGTGAAAGAAAAAAAGAAGAAAGGATAAAATGCAAACACAAATCTTTCACCCTTTGTGTTTGCGCCTCA
>ERZ808037.552-NODE-552-length-33041-cov-57.966570_pt1 | contig 33041 bp, 35 predicted proteins | sample MGYA00380190_ERZ808037 | MGnify/ENA primary metagenome ERZ808037 (study PRJEB31490, sample SAMN06133399) | mouse gut metagenome | isolation source: J9 | host: mice | place: China: Chengdu | collected 2015-05 ...
GGCCTCCTCCGCGGCCTCAATCTCCGCAGGGTCCGTCTCCGTCCACTCCCCGAGGTTTTCGCGCAGGACCCGCGCCTTCGTCCCGACGGGCTTGCCGTCGGCCTTCCGGGCAAGTTCCTTGCCCTCGTCGGCGAAAATCTCCGCCCATTTCTCATTGATGATTTCCGTTCTCATTGTTGTATCTGTTTTGTTGGTTGATAGTTTCTGTTACGCCGAGGCGATTGTTATACCTTTCTCCGAGGCGAGGAGACACAGCGCCGACCACTCGGACCGCTCCTCGTCCGTCAGCGCCGCGCACGCCGCGTTGGTCGTGTCCCCCGTCAGCTTCGCGTAGACGTCAGGATGGACCGTTATCACCACGCCCGTGGCCGTTGTGTCGACGTGCTCAACCGTGTATTGCAGAGAGTCCAGCTTAAGTAGGGGAGAGTCACCGAAGCTCACCGGACCTTTCAGCCCCTCGATTTTCACGGTCTCGAGAAGAGGGCAGTTCTTGAAGGCCAAATACCACCACTGCCACTCGAAGCCGTCGTTGCGGTCTACAAGCGCATTAAGAATGGTCTTGAGATTTACGCAATTCCGGAAAGCTTCGCCGGAGGATTTTACCCAAGCCTTCCCCTCGCCCGGCGCGAGCCTCAAAACCTCCGCTCCGCAGTTCTGAGCGAAAGGTCCGAGGTCAAGAGGCATATACGTGGACGATTGAAAAAGTACGATGTTTGTGCGGATTTTGACATTGCGGAGTCTCGTATTGAAATTGTATTGGTCGCGAATGGCATGCTTCTCCACCTCGATAGCCTCCGCGAGCGTCAGCGTCAGCCCGTTCAGCCCGTAGCTCAAGCCGCTCTCGATGACCGTTCCGCCGTCGGCCATCCAGCCACGGTCGAACACCGTGAACACCGCCTCCTTCTCCGCCTTGCCCTCCAGGGACTCATCTACGCTTGCTCCCGAAGAAGTCATTACGAGGCTCGCGTGCGTCCGCGGGTACAGAGCCTCGCCCGTCCCGCGCTCTTTGAGTATCGTTTCCTTTGCCATTGATTATGCTGATGCTATTGTTATGTTCTTGGAGGCGGCGGTCTCGAAAAGCTCGTCAGTCACGCGGGCGTAGGCCGTCGGATGGAGAGTCACCGTAATGGCCTTAGAGCCCTCCCTGTGGTTTATAAGGTACGCTATCGACTCGTCTGAAAGCTCCGGGCTGTCTTTTAGGCTCAGACTGTTTAAGGTGATAATACGTACCTCCCTAAGCTTGACACATTGCTCAAACATTGACGCCGTATTTGTATTTGCATTAATATACAGCGTCCCCTCGATGACTTTGAGCGCACTGCATGCGAGAAACATCATCGAGCCGTCGGTGATGCGCACCAGCCCGCCCGCCGTCTTGGCCGAAAACCTTATGCGCTCCAACTTAATGCTCGCCGCGAAAGTGTGCTTATATGAACACCCCCACGAAGAGCAGGGCACAGCAGGGATGGCACGGACCATGAGATTACAGTACTTGTTCTCCATGTACGTCGCCATAATCTCGCGCGTGAACATCGGTGCCACCTCAAGAGCCTCCTCGTAAGTGAGAAGAGTTCCACAAAGCTCGAAAAGGTCCGACTCTTCGACGTACTCACCGAAGCGGTCCACAATTCTGTTGAAATCGCAGTAGACACAGCTCGCGTTCCAGTAGTCGATGAACAAATCCTTCTTCAGCTCCTCGCGGGTGTAGGTGTTGATGCCGGGGAAGTTGCCCGCGTCGAGAGGCTCCTCGGCAAGCACATTGCTCAGTTCCGAGCGGTCGGCCTTCGAGTCAATCTCGCCCTCCCATCCTGCAAACTCCTCGGCGCGCCTCTCTTCGGCATCGTTGCGCTCCTCCTCAGCCACTTCGCGCAGTGCCTCGGCCTCCGTGCGGTCTTGCTCGTTTGCCTGCCTCGTCTGTTCGGCCAGCTCTCTCGCGTTCTCGGCACCGATACGCGCAGTCTCATTTGCGACGCGCAGCTCTTCCGCCGCCCGGACGCTCTTCTCAAGCTCCCTTACCGAAGCCGCCGCATCCGTCGCGGGCTTGCTTATCTCGGCTTTCTCTTCATCTGTCAGGTCCTCGTACTTGAACCTGATGAAGGGCACAAGCGCCTCCACCTCCGCGGTCGTCGGGCAGTCCCCCGGTCCGTCAACAAGCTCGATGCCGAGCGGTTCCTTGCTGTATACGTCCTCCTTCCCGTCCGGGTAGATGACATTCGCAAGCTCGAAGTGAGGCTCCCATTTCAGCGTTCCCACCCCGAGGCGGTGCTTGTCGAAGACGAAGTGCATCCCGCCGTCCTCCGTGGGAAAGCAGTTCTCGCACACGCCTCCGCGCCTGCCCGCTCGGTAGGGGTTAGCCTTGCTTCCCGCCCAGAAAACCGCCTCGAAGTCCCCTTCGGGCCACTCCACCGTCTTCTCCGGGTCCTTGCAGTCCCTCAGCCTCATGATGAAGTCGAAGTCCGATTTGTAGTTGATTTTCGTCATATTTTTTTGTCTTTTAGTTGTGTGTCAATACAAGCTCCATGAAGAAGCGCACGGGCGCCGCGACCCCGTTGTCCGTCGTGGCGAAGCTCATCGTGTTCGCCGTCATGCCCGTCATCGCTATCGCGCTCCCCGCTTTCGTGGGCGTGATGCGCGGCCATGCCTGCTGTATGCTTATCCCCGCGTCGGCCCACGCCTGCGGGAAGGTCAGCGTTATCGTTCCTCCCGACGAAACAGCCGTAGGCGCCGGGAGCGACCCTCCGCCCGACATGCTCACGTTCACCGCCGTGCTCCCCGCCACGGGCTCGATGTAGAAGAAGCCGAGCGGTGAATACAGAGGGTGCCACGAGCCCTCCGGCCCGAGCATGTACACCCCGATCTTCGTCAGCCTCAGACCCGCCGAGTCGTTCCGAGTCTCGAAATTCATATACCCGTCCGCGCCGTGCCACGCCGCGAAATAGCGGCTCGTCGAGCTCCCGAGAATAAGGCCGTTGGCGAAGTAGCGCGAGATGTAGCGCGTCTCCATCTTTCCCATCGCCAGCGTCCACTCCGCCCCCGTGGAGTACATCCCCGCCTTGCAGTCCGAGGTGTTTTTCAGCGTCAGGGTCAGACGCCCCGTTCCCGCCGCGGCGATGTTTACGGTCTTGGCCCCGAGGTTCAGAGTATTGGTCTTCTCCTGCGCCGGATATGAGTTCCCGCCTGCCGCGAGCCCTCCGTGTTGGAGTTTCAGGGTCTCCTCGCCGATGGCGAAAGTCTGCGTCCCCACCGTCAGTGTCAGCGTGGCCGTCACCTGAGCGTACTGCGCGCCGACGTTTACCGCCAGGCCGTTGTCATCCGTCTCCGTGGCGGGCCGGGCGCTCAGTCTCGCGCTGACGGCTATCGTACCGCTCACACGCACGGTTCCCTCCGCAAACTGATAGTCTCCCGAGGTGTAGGTCCGGGTGCCCGGGAGCTTGTTCGTGCTCGTCCACCGCCCCCCGGCAAGCGGCCCGATGTCTATGGAGTCGAAGGCCCCGAAGTCCCCGAGACTCGCAGGGCCCGAGGGATAGCGCGTCCCGTCCAGCACCGTGCACTGACGCCCCTCGGAGTCATACACCGCCACCGACTTCTCCGCCGGGTCTATCACCACCCGCTCGCCGTCCTTGGCGCCTGCCTCGACCCTCCGCGCCGTGATGCTGTCCGCGTCTATCAGCTTCGCCGTTATCTGCCCGTTCTCGTCCACGAGCATCGTGCGCTCCCCCGAGTTGTTCTCCACCTCGAAGTTGTCGGCGGTAATCTTCACCCGGCGCTCCCGTATATCAATTCCCGTCGGCAGAAGGGCGTCGCCCAGGGCGTCCTCCTCGCGGTAGGCCTGCGGCATCACAGCCCCGCGCACCACCGCGATGTATTTCAGGTTGCAGTCCCCCGAGTAGTGCCATTGACCGTCGATGTATTTTCCTGTCTGTATCATGAGCTTCTTCCCCGGAACTCCCGAGGCGGAGGCCGTGAAGGTGCCCACCACCTCCTCGTTGTCGATTCCCCCTATAACGGGCTTCTCCGTGCTCAGAACTCCGCCCATCGACCATGAGCCCGCGTACACCGTCACGACTCCCCCCGGATAGAAGCGCCCGCGCAACCGCACCGTCACCGTCGCCCCCGCCTCGATTTCCTCGGTCAGCGCGAAGTAGGTGCCCGCCGCGAAATACCCGTTGGCCGCCGAGCACACCGCGTCGACAAACGGCGTCGCGCAGAGGTTCGGCACAGCCTGCCGCGTCGTCGACACCTGAGCCGTGATGCGGTCGCTCTGAACGCTCAACTCGCCGATGCGCACTGTATGTTCCGCCGAGGTCTCTTCTACCGAGCTCACGCGGTTGCTTATCTGTCTCGCAGTGACCTCGACCGCCGCCGTGCGGGCTGTGGTCGAATCGAGGTCGCTCCGCAGGCCCGAAGTGACGGTGCTGATTTCCGAAACCTCCTGCGTTATGCGGTCGTTGACAGCCTCTATCTTCGCGTCCGTGATGCGCGTGGCCTCTGAGTTCGCCCAGTCTTTCACGTCCATGTAGCTCTCGCCCACTCTGACCTTGAACTCCCCGCGGATGAAGTTCCCTGAGGGCGAGAGCCGTGCCGTCAGCTTCTCCGCCGGGAAGGAATAGCCGTCGAGCTTTTCGTAGCACACAAGACACGGCGCCAGCCCCGACCCCGCGTCATAGGCCGAGAGCATAACCACATTCCCGCGCGTCGGGTCAGTCTTGCTTCCCACCGTGTGCACCTCGTCACCCTCGCTCGGGGCCGAGTTTTCCACACTCGGGTCGCAGTCCGTCTTCGACACCTCAATCCAGTGCTCCGTCCGCTCCTCGCCCGAAACCGACGTGCCACGCACAAGCTCGACGAGCTCCAGCTTGCTCCCGCTGTCGGCCTCGTACACTCCCTGCGCCACACGGCGGGCGCTCCGAATCATCATCCTCGCCTCCGTGGCGTCCGCGGGCCAGGCGAATGTCACCTCCGCGACCTCGTTGTCTATGCCGCCCTCCACAGGAACCGTCACCCCCGCATTCCAGTTGCCTCCGGGGAATACGCTCGTCGAGGCCCACAAGTCACCCTCCCGCGCCTTGGCGAACCGCCCGCGGATGCGAAGGGTCACGACCTCGCCCGCCGCCGGAACCTCACCGAGCGGCGTGTACGACCCGTCGGCGTGCTTGAAATACCCGTCAGCCGTAACTGACACACCCGCAGGCCTCGGCTCCGCGCAAAGATTCTCCAGGCGCGTCCCCGTCTTCTCGTCGTAGACGTAGTGACTCGTCCCCGTAGCCACGCACAGCCGCCACCAATAGCGGTTCCCCGTCATCCCGTCCTCCTGACGCTCAAGCGCGAAGGTCTTGCACCGCACGAGGTCGCCCCCGGCAAACTCGTTGTACACCACGCGCCCCTGGGCGTCCGACCCCTCGAAGTAACACCGCCACGCCCCAGCCTTCTCCTCCACGCGCGTCAGCACCGCCCCCGCGGGCGACAGAATCACCGCTCCGCCCACGTGGCGCTCCTTCTGAATCTCCACCTCACGCGCCGTCAGCTTCCGCCGCACATGGAACACATCTCCCTCCACGTGGCTCGTCCCCTCGCCGTCAACCCACATTGAAGCGCCTGTGCTCCCCGGAAAGAAGTTGCCCACGCTGACAGAAGAGCCTGCGAGAACTGAGTAATCTGCGATGACAGAAGAGCCGGCGCGTATTCCTTCGCGAGCTTTGAGGTTTTTAACCTCTGCTCTGCCTTGGCCGTCAATGGTACTTCCTCGCTCTCCTGCTATGTAATTACCGGTATCTATACCTTCATCGAAAATGATCTTCTTTTTGGCGCGGTCGGGGCTGTTCTTACTGATAAACTCCCTTTGACTGCGCCGGGCCGAAAAGAGGTTGTTGTCGGTCGGCATGGTCTTGTCCCATGTACGTATGATGTCCGGAAGACCCGTTGATTCTCCGATTGACCTGGCATAACTCTTGGCATCGCTAACGGAATCGAACATGCGCTGCATCGATGTCCTGCTCAGAGCGTCGCCAATCTCGATATCCATCTGCGACGGAAGGTTGACCTTCCGGGTTATTTTGGTAATGCGGCTGTCGCGGTATCCGAATTCAGGAAAATATTCCTCGCTCTCAAGGCGCACCCTGCGACCTATCGAGAGGCCGATGCCATTGTCCTCTATCCATACATGGTCCGTGGATGCCTTGTAAACAGTGAGGTCAAGGTTATGGTCTGCGTTGTATTTATTTACCGCAGTGAGGAATTCTTCTTCGGCAAGGGCATAATACTCGTCCGGCATCCTGAGATTCCACAGGATATATTTGTCGCCGGCTTTCGGCACGAGCGTACCGCCGGGCAACTGCGTGTCATCGTCATAGGGCCAGATTGTGATTATCTCGAATTCCCGGGCGTCGCTGTTGTAGTTTACCTCGAAATAATATGTACCGTCTTCTTCGTCACCAAGCCCGGCAAGCTCACTCCCTTCCTGGAATGACACTCGCTTGACCAGCCCACCGATTTCATAGTCGTTGGGGTTGAACGGCAGACTATCATCGCGGAAATAGTAAATTGTGAATGGTTTACCGTCTTCGCCAGTCTTGACTTCGCTCCGAACGCTGCTTACCACACCGATGCGACGCGGATATATGTCCGTGAATGCATCGGCCTCGTAATGATCCACGCGGCCGTATTTTTCGGCATTCATCTCGACATATTTCTGACCACCGGGCAATTGAAGACGTGTGTATCCGTATTTCTCGTAGTCGATATTACGGCTACTGCCTACAGGGTACAGGCGTGTATAGAAATCCACATTGTCGGCGGTTGTCGGTTCTATGCCGGTCAGTCCTTTGTCATAGCCCATGACTATCGGCTCGCCATGCTCGCATTTGCAGATGTTGACAGTCTGACCTTCCACCCACCATTCGGTGCCGACTTTCTCGGCAATTTCCTTGAGAGCCTGGTCGCAGTACTTGCCGAAGTAGTCGATAACAATATTCTCGGTCCCGTCGACCTGTCCGACCTTCCAGTCGCTTATGTTGCCCATGCCGCGGTTCATACAGTGAACTATCATCGCCACATGTTCCCGTGGAGGAGCGGTCAGCGTGAACACCGGTTCTTCCTCGTTGTCAACAGTCTTGATTACAAGCAGGCGCTTGATCATACTCTCTATACCGTAGAGTTTGATGTCGTAGCTCCACTCTCTCGTTGATTTCTGCTTCGGACGGTATTTCTCGGTGAGCCAGTAGCGCTCACCCTCGAAGTCGGCATAGTCGTCGACATCAAGGTCTATATGCTCGTAATGGGTGAACGAGAGAGTCAGGACATTGTCGCCCTGTATCTCTGTTACCTGGGTGGAGCTGTCGTTAGGGGACAGTTCCACTTTCGGGTTCCCGACTTTGTCGTATATCGTTATAAGCATATTTGAACGGCGTTTTAATTCAGTTAGAATGACGGTACAGGCTCGCGGAATTTCACCTTGAAGCGGCTTGCCTGGACTCCTTCGTTATGGAGATATGTGAGCGGCTTGTAGCCCGGACAATCGACATAGAACATGCGCATGGTCAGCCCGAGTTCCGGCAACCGCACCGAAAGCCATCCGTTTTCCCCGGTCTTCAGGAATGTGATGAACGAGCGGTATCTAATCAGCCACTCACTCCTGGTTCCAGCGAATATGGCGAAATGCAGTGTGACTTCCCGCTCTTCGTTTTTGACATCGAGTTTCCCGGAATATTTCGTGCCGTCATGTTCCCGGATGTTGACGCCGACATGGCTTTTCACCTTTGACGGCGCCATTATGGATGTGAGATTGTCCCGGCCGCCCTTCTTCTCTTCGGTAAGAAAGGCTCCGAATTCAGTCCATATATCCTTGCCGTTTATGATGACAAGACCCTTCAGTGCGGTTGTGTCCATATTTATTTGGTTCTGATGCCGTCTCTGGCGATTTTTTCAAGAAGTTCCTTTATCGCTCCGGCGCTTTTAGCGTTGGATGCGGTGTTTTCCTCAATCCTGCTCAATGCATCGGAGGCCGCGCCCCATTTCCCGGTCACATCCTCTATTTTTTGGTCTATTGACGCAAGATGCATCTGGGCGCTCACGAAGAGTCCCTCGAGTTTTGTGCCCTGGTCCTGGCTTATGGCGTTATAACTGCCGGCTTTGCCCGACTGGGAAGTTCCGCCCTTTTCGGGATCATATCCCATGGCATCGGCCAAAGCGTCACGCTCTCTAATCGCATCGTCAACGATACCCTGATATCGTCGCTTAAGCTCCGCAAGTTCCTGTTCGGATAGTTTGCCGTCATCGGACATGTAGTCGGCAAATGCCTCATACCATTCTTTGAGCCGCTTGTCATATTTTTCGCTCATAAGACTCTCGACCATGGACTCGAACAATGTCTCTCCGATGTTTTCTCCCATAGTCTTGGCATCCGATTTCATATCAAGCAACTCGCTCTTGAAATTGTCACGGAGCGTCCCGAACGATATCCCGGTCAATTTTTCACGCAATGCATCCTGCAGTTCCTCAATCTGACGGTAATAATCAATGTAATCGTCCATATATTTGGAAGCGTCCTTATATCCGTCATCCGCAAGCGATTTGATTTTTGTGTATAAGTCGTTGGCTTCGTTGAATACCTTTGCCATATCCTCGCTTGACAACCCGAAAAAGGCTCCTGCACTCGTGATGTTCTTGCCGGTAATCTCACTGATACGAGCCCAATCGGCAGAGGACATACCTTTGTCAATCTTATAATTTGTCGAATGGTGGCCGCCAATGCTAAGGAACCCGTTGCTGTAAGCAGCCGCAGAACGAGCCATCATCTCTTGAGTATTGGCCATCGACTGCTCAAGCAAAGCCTTCTGCCGTTCATAGACTGATTGCGCATCGGATACGGCGCCCTCGCTCATTTGGTCCGCAAGGTTGTCAATCGCCTTTTTCAGGTCTTTATTGGAATTTGTAAGATATTCTATGTCCTTGGCAAGATGCTTGTCGCTGTCACCGCTGCCAAACCAGGATGAGAAACCGCCCCATGTTATGGCATCGAATATTTTGCCGACGCCGGAGAGTATGCTTTCTCCCAAAGTCACAAACAGGTCTCCGGACAGAATATCGTCAAGAATACCGCTTATCGCGTTGAATACAGCATCCAGTATGCCTCCGACAACAACACTCAGGCCATCCTTGAAGACATCGATTATGCTTGCGATCCACCCGATAATGGGAATATCCTTCAGGGATTCGGCGACTTTGCCGAAAGCATTGCCAAGGACACCTCCCATCTTTTTAGCGCTGTCTCCAAGGTTGATCAGGCCCTTATACACACCCGAAAGACTTCCCGAAGACAGCTGCTGCAACCCTTCCACCACTCCATCCATCGACTCCTTCAGCATAGTTGCCGTGTCTGTGACGGTTCTTTGTGCGGCATTGGCAGTTGCCTGAAGAGTTTCCACATTCTTTGCCGCAGCGGCTTCATTATCCTGGGCTACGGCAAGGGCTTGCTCCGCAGCCGTTTTTTCGGCTTCGGTGCCGTCGGACTGCGCCAGGATATATTCTTTTTGAGCCTTCTCAAGCTCGGCATAGCATCTGCCGTATTCTTCCTGCGCTTCCTGCAGCCGGGACATTGCCGACTGATATTCGTTAATCTCGTTGCCGAGTTTCTTAAAGCTGACATTGCCGGCGCCACCCATCGACTTTTCCATCTGGCGGATTGCGTCCAGCAATGCCTTCTGGCTTTCGTGGTCGGAGTTCTTGAATTCATCCGTCTGGACATAAGCCTTTGCATCCGCCAGGACGGGCTCGATGACTTTTGTGAACATTGTTCCAAACTCGCCGAATACGACACCCCAGTCGATATTTGAGCGCAGTTCGTCAGCCTTGACATGCGCAAGCATCGAGTCGCGTTCCCGGGCAAGCGTCTGCTTCTCGGTCTCAGACCCGGCTTTGCGTATCTTCTCTGCGTATTCCGAGGTTATGGCGAGTTTCTGCTGCTGGTAAGTGCCGTATTGACGCAGCTGTTCCTGCATCAGCGCGAATTCAGCACGGTAGGCCTCCGCGATGGCTTTCTGACGTTTTTCCTCATTAAGCTCGGCGGACCTGTCAAGCGCGGCCTGTTGATCTTCACTCAGTGTGGTGCCGAGTCCGGCTTTCCCGTTTTCTGTCTCCCAGTCGCTTTTCTGTTTGGCAATGGCATTTTTCTTTGCCTGATATTCGTCTTCAATCTGCTTCAGCTTCTTCTCAAGACCTTCGTCCATAGCCTCGGTTTCGGCCTGGTCGTTTTCCTGCTGGACGGCTACAAGTTCCTGCCCGAGCTTACGCTGTATCTCAAGACGCTTTGCAGCCTCACGTTCCTCTTTTTCGCGTTGACGCTGGGCTCGCTTAGCGGCCGAGTCCCCCTCTTTATCGCTTTGGGGCTTGACCTTGTCATATTCCTTTTTGGCCGCATCTACGGCATCTTTCAGTTCCTTGGCCCGCTTTTCAAAATCTTCCTGTGAAAGAGTGTTGGAGGTATTCTTGATAAAAGCGTTGTAACTCTTGAGTGCTTCTTCGTATTTCTTTTTGGCCGAGGCAGCCCAATCTGCGGAACTGTCTGTCGGTTTGTTACGACGGTTCTGCTCAGACCGCAGCTTGTTGAGCTGATATTGCAGCTCGTCCCTGGAGTAAGTACCATTGAGTTGTGATGTGGACTGAGTGATGGTACCGTACTTTTTCTCTTCAAGCTGCATCTTTGCCAACAAGTCCTTGCGGCGTTTTATCTCGGTCTCGAGAGTGTCGTTGCTTACGCCGGTCAAATTCTCGAAATAGGCGTTGACCTCGTTCTTGCGGACTTGTGTCTGCAAGGAGCCCCTTTTATTACGGAGGTTCTTCAATTCAGCTTCTTCAGCAGATGTAAGACCTCCTGTCTTTTTCATCGAGCCGTTACGGTCACTTTCCACCCACTTTTCGGTGGCTTTCTTCGTTTCAAGCTCGGCTATGCGCTTGTTGACCGAGGCCAATTCATTCTCCGGGCGAGTAATGGATTTCTGCCCGTCAAGGGCCGCAATCTCCTCCTTGATTTTTTTGATATTCTTGAGTTTTTCGTACTCGGTGTCATATTTGGCGAATATGTCCGGGTATTTCATCTCCAGTTTATTCAACGCCTCGCGGCGTGTGCCAGTGGATACAGCCTCGTCACCGGCGATGGAACACAGTTCCTCTATTTTACGGCGATGTTCCTCCTCGGCCTCGATGACTTTCTCTTTCTGTTTCTGGTAGTCCTCTTCGGCCTCCTTGAGCCGCTCGGTCTCGGTTTTCATGGAGATAAGGGCGACGCATACACCGGCAAGCAGGGTTGCGACAAGGACATAAGGATTGGAGAGCATAGTGGCGTTGAGCATCTTCTGCGCCTTCTCGACAAGGAGCAGCCAGTTGTAATGCAGAGCCTCTGCTGCCGTGGCCCAGCCTTTCATGGCAACCACGGCCATGATTGCAGTGCGATAGACTCCGTATGTACCGACGAGTCCCAGCAGAATCCTTCCGAACCTTTCGTAGTTTTCAATCATGTACGATACCCCGGAGAGCGTTGAATTGATGATGCCCTCGGACTGCTGTCCGATTTCGTTGAACATCATAAAGACAGCATCCTCAATGTTGGAAATCTGGCCGGTGATGGTCTTTGACTGTTCCTCCATGAGTCCGCCAAACTTGCCGCCTTCATTGGTAAGAGCCTCTATGACTTTCTGCACTTCGGGGAATCCGACCTTGCCTGCTTCTACAAGCTCCTTGACCTTACTTTCCGCTACTCCGAACTGTTTGGCAAGCTCAGAAATCATAGGAATGCCTCGCCCGGTGAACTGGTTGAGGTCCTGGGTGTACAGCCGGCCCTGCGCCATAGTGGTGCCGTAGAGATAGACAAGATCGTTCAAAGGTATGGAGAGACCGGCTGCAATATCACCAAGTCGGACAAGCGTCTCGTTGACTTTCTCAGCCTCGAGGCCGTAAGCCAGGAGCTGCTTGGCTCCGTTGGCTACATCCTCAAGACCAAATGGCGTGATTGCTGCAGTGCGCACCAATTGCTGCAGTAGTTCGTCAGCCTTCGACACGCTGCCCAGCATGGTCCGGAAAGCAACTTCGAGCTGCTGTACCTCGCCCCTTACAGTGGCTATTTTGGACACCAGTTCCTTGATGGCAAAAGCACCGGCAAGCCGTCTGAAGGTCTTGTCCATGGACTGTGTGGTTCTGTCAAGTTCCTCGACTTCCCGCTTGGCGGCTTTCGCATCGTTACCGAGACCGGTCATGCCCTGGCGCGCACGGTTTGCACCCTGCGTCATCTTGTCATCCAAAATTATCTCAATCCGTACCGGTTGCATTACTATGACTTTAAATTGCTCCGGAAGAATCCGGCTACCTCGTTTGCCTCATCCTCTGCACTGGCGGCGGATGAGATGCCGCCCGCTCCTTTCACCTTGCGCCGGACATAGCGCGGGGCATCACTGAGCATCATTATCAGTGTCTGGTAATTCACTCCGTCAAGAATGTATCTGACACTCCATCCGGTCTTATCGGCAATCTGCCACACAAACCCGAAGAGGCTATGGGAACCTTCATGTTCGGTTCTTAACTCCCCTTCTTTTTTTGGCTCATCCTCAGCTTCATCGGATTCGTCCTTTCCGCTGATCTGATAATAGGTATAAAAGGGTCCGTGCCCATGAGCGATACAAAACGCTTCATCGCTCCAAGCAGATATTCGTTCCTCATGAAATTCCGCACGAGCCATGCCGTCAGCCCAAGCAAAAATTTACGGGAGAGAGGGCTTCTACAGACAGTCAAGGCTATCATCCGAGCCAACTTCCTGCCGTGATTGGCGATAAATGCCATCTCCTGTTCTTTGGTGAACGACCACATCTGCTCGCTTGTAACCTCCATAGACAAATAAGTCCGGGCTATAAGTATTTGCCCGGACAGACACGGCCGCTTCATGGTCAGCCTTATTTCTACGGGCTTTTTCCTGAAAGGAAGACGCAGACGCATCAGGGGGATTGTAACCCCGGTATCGAGCAGCGCATCCGCGCCTTCCATCTGGATATGCCTTATCGTGGCTTCGTCCATACCTTATCCTGCGGTGTCAGTATCTTCAGGGAGAAGCCATTTATTCTCTTCCGACCATTCGGCGGGCAGTGAATCGCTTGCGAATACGCCGTAAGGAGGCACCTTGGCAGCGGAAGGCATAGCGACCTTCAGCTCGACCTCGATCTTGGCGGTCTCGGTCAGTGTGAGCTTACCGGCAAGGTCGGAAAGCAGGGTGGCGTTGGGAATGAGGACAGACTGCCCTGATACGAGTGCCAGTTCCCACGGACCTTCCATGACCATCGCGGCTCTCGGGGCAGTCCAGCCGACTACCTTCTCGCCGGACTTATGCAGCTTGCCGCCAAGAAGCTGCTCCAGGCTCTCGAAATTCAACTGAATCATGTCGAACTTGGGTGCGATTTTTCCGTTGGACTGGGGGATGACCAGGACGGGGGCCCCGGGAACCTGCTCGGCCTCGATGTCGGTGGACTCGGGTTTGGAGCCTCCCATGTCGAAGGAGTTCTTGGCGATATAGCCGACTTCCTTTCCTTTATATTTGACGGCTCCGATGCCGTACATGAAGTCTTTATTCATTTTTGCGTCGTTTTGAGTGTTTGATGAAAATAGTTAGTGATATCCCGGCTACAAGCCCCAGAGCAAGTCCTTTGACAAATATCCTCAAAGGGGATTCCCGGGCCTTTGTCTCTTCCTGAACAGCCACATGGTAACTTTCCAGTGCGTCACGTGCATTATGGTAAAGCGCCTCGTAATATTCCACCTGTCGGGCGAGGCTGTCACATGTGCCGGTTACATATATGGTATCGCCTCTTATTGACACTTCGGCTCGAGCCTGGCCGCTCTTGCGGTGATAGGTCGCACCTTGCGGAAGTTTAAGGAGGCTGTCCACGGATATCCTCATCTCCACACGGCTCTCCGGCACCGCTTCCGTCTGGACTATCCGCGTAAATGTCTGAACCGTGTCGTGGACCGTCACTATCTGTTGACTCTGCGTTTGCTCGGTCTGCGTCTTTTTGGTGGTCGCGCAGCCGGGCAAGCACAGGACAGCCATCAGAATGAGGACAACCGGAAGCAGCCTCGACAGCTTTGCGCAGCCGGGCCATTTCTCTCTTGGTAGAGGCCATCTCCCTTTTGGTGGCCTGAAGATCTTCTCTGGTAGCATGAAGTTCGTCTTTTAACGGTTTCACAATGTTCTCCACCAGAATCCGGGTCGCATTCTCGGTGTTGGTGATGTGCACGGTCTCGGCATCGGCCTTTGCCTTTTCGGCATCGGCGTTGGCTTTGCGCACAGTCGCCCTCATGGTGGCGACAGCCACTATAAGCGCCACAAGACCACCACCAAGAAGTATGTTGAGGATTTCGCTGAAGGACATCGCTGTGATTGGTTTGATTGGTTGTTACTGGATTACGCCTATTGACTTGAGCCACTTCTGGACATCGAAACTCGGACAGGCCTTGGCAGCCACTTCATTATGACCGATGATGCGGACGCCGGGGAATCGCTTGTGAAAATCCTTTACATAGGCTTCCATCGCCTTGAGCTGTGCCGACGTGCGAGTGTCCTTCGGTTTCATGGATCTGTCGCAGCCGCCGGCATAGGCGACATGGCGGCTCACGGAGTTGTAACCTTTGGCACCGTTGGTGATTTCCCAAGGGTCCACATTGGCATCCTCGTTGTTGTTGACAAGACGCTCCACTGTGCCGTCGAGGTGGATCATATCGGTGTAGCCGACCTGCTTCCATCCTCGGCCGCCCTTTGACACCGGGGAGAGGTGCATGCGCCGGATGTCGGCGGCTGTCACCTCACGTCCCTCGGGTGTCGCTGTGCAGTGAAGTACGAGATACAAGAGCCGGGCCATGATTAGGATGCCTTGAACTTGGGCGTGGCGCGGAAGTCGGCGACGATGAATTCCTCGCCGAAGGCGATGTTGGTGTCGGCCTTCATGAGAATCTTGCAGAAGTAAAGTTCGCTTGCGTTCGACACTTTGTCGATCTGAATTACACTCTCGTCGTTCTGGAGGTTGACGGCGGCGAAGAAGTTGCCGTCGGCGTCCGGGGAGCAGAGAGTGGCGACGATAACGCCGTCGGGCCAGGCTGCCACGGTCTCGATGGTGATGCCCTTGTAACGCATGCGGTTGACCTCGGTCTCGCTGGCGTTCTTGGACTCGCGCTCGGTCAGCTCGTCATCGTACTTGTCGAAGTCATCGACGCTCATGATGATGCGCAGGTCCGGATTGGTACGCATTGCCTTGGGGATGGCGGCGCGGACGGCCTTCAGCTTCTTGGTCATGGTGTCGGCCTTGGACACGTCCACCAGGACATAGTCCGTAGCTTTGGCGGCCTGAGTGAGGATGCCGTTCATGAGCTTGGTGTCGTCAGTGCCATCGGCATATTCGCCATTGACGAAATGGTCGCCGAGCTCGAACTGAACCTGCTTGCTCAGTGCTTCCAGAAGTGCGTTCTGTGCCTCCGGGGGGAGCTGGGCGAAAACAAGGTTGCCCTTGGGCTGCCACTTGCGCCAAATCTGTTCGAAGGCGCGGGGGTTGAACACAGTAAACGCCATGAAGTCATGGGGCTCCAGCGTCTGCTCCGAATAGCTGAAGTCACCCTTGCTGTCGGTGACTTTCGGATCCTCCTTGCGCTTCTGGAGCATCTTGCCAGCCTTCAGACGAGGGATACTGATTTTCTTTTCCACGCCGGGAATAACGTGGATAAGCCCCTTCTCCACAAGCTCGTTGCTCGTGGTGGCCACGGTAAGGATTCTCTCGAGTACCTCGCCGTTGTAATTGGTGTTGTCTACTCTGATTGCCATGTCGGTATGGTTTTTGATTTGTTATTTTTTGAGGTTGGCGCGGATTTCCTCCATGCGGAGTTCCCACGGGCTCTTTTTGGGGAGGTCATCCCCGCCGGGTTCGGTCTCCAGAGCGGAACTGAGCTTGAAGGCCGGCGAGATGGCGTCGAGGGTGGTATTGAGGTCTTCGATGCCGAGCTTCTTGCCCATGTCGATGAAGTGCTGTTTCTTGTCCGCCGGAATCTTCTTGGCTGCGACGGCAGCATCGACGGCTGTGGTAATCTGCGCGAGCTTGAGCTGTTCGTTCTCTGCACGCATCTTGTCGGATTCCTCCTTGGAACCCCTCAGTTCGGCGAGCTTGGCATTGACTGCCGCCTCGTCTGCCGTTTCCGGCAAGCCCAGTTGCAGGGCAAGTGTCTTGATGTCCATTTGGGGATTGTTGTTTGGTTTATGATTCAGCCTGGGAAGGGGGCAATCGCCACCCTCGTCGAGCGTTATTAACTGTCCGTCTTTATACAGTCTGATGGCGTCGTTGTTGGCTCCTATGTCCACAAGCGACACTTCATGCAGCTGTGATTTTGTTACTGTGGGGAAGCGTTGCCCGGCGACTATATGTTCTGGAGCGTCGCTTGTTTCAATGACATTGAAACCTATGCTTACCATTCGGAGCGACCCGAATTCCCACTGCTTCTTGCACTGGCGCGACAGTTCGGTTGCCTCGTCAAATGCGAGCTCTCCGGTTATCTCGCCGTTCTCTCTCTTAAGGTCCTTGATCACACCGATGACCTGACCGCGATTGTGCATATACAGGAGTATCGGGTTACGCTCATACTGCTCCATGTCCACGCCCTCGGTAAGGACGCGGTAGCCGTAGCTGTTGAGTGTGTCGTTTGTAAGTCTTACTCTGTTGCCCATGTGATGTGCGATAATGATTTCGCTGCAAAATTCAGCGTTAATCGCCTTACATCCAAAAAAGTGTGCAATGGTTGCACACTTGTATGCAATGGTTGCACACTTTTTTTGCGGACACCGTATTTTACGCCACCTTTGCGCCAAATTCAATCGCATATTATCACATTCAGATATGGCTACAAAGCAGGAAAACGAAAAAAAGAAGTCCCTCGCCAGGGCCTTGTTTCTCTCAGGCATGGAGATGACCGAGATTGCCGACAAAGTGGATGTATCCCGCGTCACCATCTCCAAATGGTGCGCCGCCGACGGATGGAAAGAGGCCCGTGCCGCAAAAAGCATCACGCGCCCGGAACTTGTCAACAAGCTGCTCATGGCCATAGACAAACTCATCGAGCAGGTGAATGCCTCCGATGATATCGCAGCGACTGCCGGCTTGGCCGACAAGCTGTCGAAACTGTCGGCCGTCATAGAGAAGCTCGACAAGAAGGCCAATGTCATTGACGCGATCGAGGTCTTCATGGCTTTCTCCCGGTGGCTTGAGTACAGGGCGGCGACCGACCCGGAAGTCACGCCGGAACTTATCAAGGCCATCAATAAGTACCAGGACAAGTATATCATCGAGTCAATGGGCTCCAATCAGCTGAAGTGATATGGCATCCGCAGCTGAGATAAAGAAAGCATACGAGGAATGGCGAGACCATTGCAAGCGCGTCAATTCGCTGACGCCGGTTACAATGTCGGTCGCCAAGGAGTCAGCCGCCGAGCGTGACAAACGCATTCGCCGGCTGCTTTCAAATTATGCGGCTTTCTGTGAATACTACTTTCCCCACTACCTGACATTACGCGACAAGACAACGGGCGAACCCATCAAGGTAATTCACAACGCTCCGTTTCATAATGCCGCCGCCTTGAAGGTGCGCAATACCCCGAACCTTAAAGCGGTCTTCAAATGGCCTCGCGGTCATGCCAAGTCCACCCATTTTGACATTTTCCTCCCTCTGTGGCTGATGTTCCAACCTAAAAGGCTCATCAGCTTTATGGTCGTTGTAGGCAAAAGCCAGGATAGCGCCAACCGGCTTCTCGCCGATATTCAGGCTGAGCTTGAATTTAATCAGCGTATCATCGCCGACTTCGGGGAACAGAAGAACCTCGGCGAATGGACCGAGGGTGAGTTCAAGACCCAGGGCGGTTCCAAGTTTCTCGCCGTAGGTCGCGGTCAGTCTCCACGAGGTCTGCGCGACCGTGAGTCGCGTCCCGACTATATCGTGATTGATGACCTTGACGATGACGAGCTGTGCCGCAATGAAAAGCGTGTGAAGGATCTGACCGATTGGGTCAAGGAGGCTCTTTTCGGTGCCCTGGATGTCGGTCGAGGTCGCTTTATAATGGTAGGCAACCTTATATCCAAATGCTCCGTCCTGGCCAATATGTGCGCCACACGCGGCGTATATGTGTCGGAAATTAAGGCTGTGGATAAGAACGGCAATCCAGTCTGGAGAGAGAAGTGGACCCGGGAGGAAGCCCAGGCATACGCTGATTTTGTCGGATATCGTGCCTGGAACAAGGAGATGATGCACAACCCCATAAACGACGGTTCTATCTTCCGCCATGAATGGATACGCTACAAGCGTTTGCCAAAGCTGGAGAAGTACGACATGCTCGTGTGCTATACCGACCCCTCCTTTAAATCGACCACTGCCAACGACTACAAGGCATGCCGCCTGTGGGGCAAAATCGGAACCGAACTGCATCTTATAGACTGCTATGTACGCCAGGACACGGTGTCCGGCATGGTGCGGTGGCTGTATGACCTATATGAGCGCACCCGCGACCGTGTGTCCATTTCATTCTTCATGGAGGCGAATTTCATGCAGGATATCATTCTGGACGAGTTTGCCGCCGAAGGAAACATCAGGGGCTATCAGCTTCCGATTCTTCCGGACAAACGTAGCAAGCCGGAGAAGATCCAGCGCATAGAGGCGGTTTCGCCTCTATGGGAACGTGGTTTTGTATTCTACAACGAGGCGCTCAAGGATTCTCCCGACATGCAGGTCGGCATTGAACAGACTCTTGCCCTCGAGCGCGGTTCCCGTGTTCATGATGATGCTCCCGATGCCGACGAGGGGGCGATATGGTTCCTGCAACGCTATACAAGACAGGAGATTTTCAAACCGGTGGCGATTCCGCGTCGCTCCCCTAAAAATATATGGTAATTATGTTTATCGACAATGAGGATTATAGAGTTGTCATCGGCGAGGCTGCTCTGAAGGTGATATCGCAGTCTTCGCCTGAGAATATTGCCAATGCCGAAGCTGAGGCCATGGAAGAGATTGCCGGCTATCTGCGGCCGGTATATGATACTAATGCCGTATTCTCCGCTTCCGGCGAAGACCGGAACTGGCTAATCGTCATGTACACCGCCGACATCGTTCTCTATCATCTGACGGCATCACAGCCGCAGAAGATGGGCAGTGAAATTCGCAAGGAACGCTACGACCGGGCGATTAAATGGCTTGAGGGTGTCCAGGCCGGCAAGATTGTCCCGGACTTGCCTCTCAAGGTATCGGAAGACGGCACCCCCGGCTTTGGTACATCATTCCACTCTTCTCCTAAACTTAGACACGACTGGTAAAAAATATGAGCAGAAAATCCAGACAACGCAGGGCTGAACAGGAAAGCCGTGCCAAGGCAGCCAAGCAGACCTCCATCATCATGGAGCTGCACCGCTACGCCGAATTTTTTACAAAGAACGATATTGAGGACTGGCGCCGGGCATGGCAGAGCGCCATTGATCCGCGTCGCCCCAACCGCCAGAAGCTCTACGACATCTACCGCGACGCTATGACAGATTCGCACCTCTCCGGATGTATTCAGCAGAGGGTCGGTTTTGTGATGTCTCGTTCTTTCAAACTCGTAAACGAATCCGGCGACGCCGACGATGATGCCCTTCATATTTTCGACCAGTCCTGGTTCAAAGACCTCTGCCGCTTGTGCCTTGAGTCTATATATTATGGTCATTCCTTGATTGAACTCGGCGATGTCAACACCGACGGTGACGGACATCCGGCATTCTCCGGCGTGACGCTTATCCCCCGCAAGCACGTAATTCCTGAGAAGGGCCGTGTTGTTGTCCGTGTCGGCATGAACTGGGAAACAGGAATAGAATACCGGGAGCGTCCTTGGAAAGACTGGCTTATTGAAGCCGGGCGTCCCGATGACCTGGGGCTACTGCTCAAGGCTGCTCTCCACACCATCCCGAAGAAGCACGCGATGTCATTCTGGGACTGCTTCGCTGAGATTTTCGGCATGCCCTGGCGCATCGCCCGCACATCGACACGCGACCCCAAGGAGTTCAAGCGTCTGGAGGACATGATATACAACGGAGGCGCCAGTCAGGGTATGGTATCCGGCATGGAGACGGAGATTCAGTTCGTGGAGTCCGGCAAAGGGGACGCCTTCAATGTATATGACAAACGTATCGACCGGGCCAACTCCGAACTGTCCAAGCTCGTAATCGGACAGACTATGACCATCGAGGACGGCTCCTCCCTCTCTCAGTCTCAGACCCATCTCCAGGTATTCATGAACCTCGTGGAGTCCGACCGCGATATGTTGCGCGACATCATCAATAACCAGCTCCTCCCGCTCATGGTTCTCCATGGCTTCCCGGTAAAAGGTCTGCGCTTCGAATGGGCCGATGCCATGGATTATACGCCGGAACAGCAGGTGGCCTACGAAACCATGATTGCAGACCGCTACGAGGTGGAATCCTCTTATTTCGCTGACAAATACGGTATGCCCGTCGGCAAACGGCGCAATCCCACGGCTCTGCCCAACCCCGATGACAACAGCAATGAGGACGATGGCCAAAATGACCGAAAAAAGAGGGAAAAAAATCTTGAGCGTTTCTTTGATACCCTTGACCGCCTAATGGAGAACCATAGCGCAGACGAGGTTGCGCGAATACTTCACGGTCCACGCCCCGATTTTTTCGATTAGGCCCCTCTGACTACGAGGGGCTGCACCGACGCTATGCCCAATTACTTGAGGGGATGCCGGAACTTGAGACGCTCCGGGGCCCCTCCGAGGACATGCGCAAGCGTCTCTCCTCCCTGTTCACCGGCATGATGAAGTCTCTTTTCAAGGAGAAGGGTGCCGAGTTCAGGGTGGAATTGGTGGCCGACCCGGCAGTGCAGGAATTCGTCAGCACACATGCCTCGGTAATGGACTCCGCTTTCGAGAAGGTGAGCATGACAGAGGGGATGCGCCGGCGCCTTTCCCGTTCCAATTACATCTTCTCCGGCATGAAGGCTTTCCATGAGTTGCATGAAGCCTTCCCATCATTACTTGATGAGAACGGTAATAGAAAGCCCTTTGAACGGTTTTTGAACGATGTTCAAAGCATTGACGCCACCTATAACGCGAATTACCTCCGGGCCGAGTATAACTTCGTCAGCGCCTCCGCCGAGATGGCCGCGAAGTGGGAACAGTTCATGCGCGACGGCGACCGCTACAATCTCCAGTACCGTACTCAGCACGATGACAAGGTGCGTCCCGAACATGCCGCGCTTGACCGCGTGACTCTGCCTCCGTCCGACTCGTTCTGGGAGGAGTTCTATCCCCCTAACGGTTGGAACTGCCGCTGCACCGTAGTCCAGGTGCGCAAGTCGAAGTATCCCGTCACTCCCCATGACGAGGCCATGCGCCTTGGCGACGAGGCTCTGCAGCGCGACAAAAAGGGTAACTTCCGCTTCAATGCAGGCAAGGAAGGGAAGTCCGTCCCGGACTACAATCCGTACACTATCCGCAAATGCTCCACCTGTCCGATTGCAAAAGGCGACAAGGGCGGCAAACTCGCCGCTTTCGTCCCGGATAACGAGGTTTGTACTGCCTGTAAGTACCTTCATCAGTGCGAACAACTCCGGGGAGAGATTATAAAACACGGCAAAGGAATCATTGAAATAAGCCATCTTGTAAATCGCGAAGATAGCGATTATCAACGACTGATGGATGTTGCCAAACATTTCGCTAAAGACGGCGCGACAGTGATGCTTACTCCCAAAATGACACGTCCGGCAACCTTTGAGTACGACTGTGTATATGCCTCGCTACGCGGCACACGCTACGAAGGAAAATGCCCCGACCTCAAAATTGACGACCACTGGTATGAGCATGAGGGATTCGTCACCGACAATCCAAAACGCGCTTTCTCAAATATGATGAATGATGGATTGAAGCAGTCCGACAGGTTGATAATCGATAGACCTGAACTGACGGAGCGCTATATGTATCACAGTATTTGGAGGAGAGTAAACAAAGAAGGACAACAAATCACCGAAGTATGGCTCCGGAATCCTGACGGAACTCTACAACAATTATGGCCAAAGGTATAAAAAAACGGACGGCCAACCCGAAGGTCAGCCCCCGCTGGCAAGGAATCGGTAGTCATTAGCTACGGAATCCTTATCGCAAAATTACAAACATTTTTTGAAATACAAAAGTTTATGGAGCAAAAAAATCTTACCGTAACCATACGGCACCAAGTAAGAACAGAAGTCCGGTGCAGAAACTGGCCGGGCAGACTGTGGCAAAGATTCCGTAAAGCCTTGGGAATTCTACTAATTCAGGACGAGATTTACCGTTCCGGCGAAAGTTCTCTAACTGTATTCTCACAGCTTTATCAAGGATTTTATAATATTGCCAAAGACAATAAATTCCGCAAAGAAGACATAGAAATAACGACAACGCGCCAAGAGACAGCGCCCAACGAAACCACGGACGCTCTGACTCTCCTCCACCAAAAACGGCAAGTATGCCAAGCAGTGTTGAGGACAACATGGTCACGTGACGGTGCAGTGACTCAAGTGACCGCGCCCGCTTGTTTATTAAGTCCGATATTGTCTTCAGGGAATTTATTCTTTGTTGTTCCATGAATTCATCTTCGATATTTCGGAAGTATTGCTCCATAATGATTTTTCTACAAAGATAGCGTCCATTGACAATCAATTCCAAATGGAATATGGATTTTCGTTAAATTTGCAGTCTGTAAGGCGGTATCTCTCAATAGGCCGTGTGGTCTATCGCGGCAACAACAACGCGAATGCGAAGGGCGGTTATCTCACACGAAATAGCCGCCCTTTCCATTGTTTGTCAGATTGTCTCGTTTATGTCTATGCTGTAGCAGTCTTTCAGAATCGCTTCCTCAAGCATCAGGAGGTTAAGAATTCGGGCTTCGTCTGAGTCGGAGATGACTCCGTCCGCTTTCATGGATGCCGCCATCCACCGCATGGTCTCAATCACGGTACCCAGCATCCCTTTGCCGTAGCCGTCAGCGATCAATTGCGTGATTGCCGGTATTTTCGGTGTTGTTTCCATAATCAGCCCTCCTTTTCGGCAAAGTCAAGTGTAAGCTGCCCATTTTCCCGGTTCTTTTGACTGGCGCAAAGCAGGAGCCGGACGCCAAGTTCCTTTACAAACCATCCGGGATTCGGCACACCGTAGAGCCACAGCTTCTTCGCCAGCTCCTGACGCGCATTAAGTCGGCGGACGCTCTGGCAACTTTCTGTACGCGCCCCGATGCATGAATGAATGTCGTTGAGCGAATACCATCGCTCGCCGGCAACCTCCACCACGCGGACATCGCCGTCCCGGAAGGTCATCACCTGATAGGGCACGTCGCGTACATCTACATAATCCACCGGAGACTTCCTCAATCCATAGTACCCTTTGCGACGGATGGAGGGAAGCACCTCCGAGGTCACCCATTTGCGGAACTTGCGGGCGTTAGGCTTGCGACTCTGGAAAATTAAAGCGTACAGGCCGCTCTCGCATACGGCAGACATTTTCTGTGAGCCTCCAAGGGTGTCCACTACTACCGACCCCCTTTCATCCTCATCGAGACGCGACACCGCATCGCGATATTTTTCAATTTCAAGTACCTCGCATACATCCTTAGCCACAAACCACGGCTCGCTATCGATTACCTGCACACGAACCGGTACTTTCTCCTGACTGAAGTTAAACACTTCAGTCTGCCCGCTCATCGGGACTTCTTTCTTTTTGTTTAACATCTCGAATATTTTTAGAGCGTTGGTGGATGAAAAAAAGACGGCATCCACTTCCCGTCGCTCTAAGCCATATTCGTAGGACTTGCACAAGCCATTATAGCCTGTGCACGGGGTTGGATACCATCTATATGCAGTCGCTGTCGGGCATAAAAAATGCCCGTATGCAGTGCATCGGACGACAGATGCCATCCTACGAATCTATGTCTTAGAGCACCGCAAATATACAACAACTTTTTGGGAAATCATGCACTCTTGCACGATTTTTTCTTCTCAAAGAGTAATTTTTTTATTTCAAATGCCGGAATGCGACGCAGGTGTAGGTCTCGATATTCTCCACGATTTCCTCGTGGTTATGGTTGGTGGCGCTGCTGTCGATGTCAAATTCCATGAATGTGTTCCCCGAGAGTCCGGCGACGAGCTCATGAATCTTGTCAAGAACCCGGAACTGCCCGGCGTCTGTGTCGGCTCCGCCCCAGTCGGTAACCACATGGAGGTTTATCAGCGGCTGTGCACGGTATTCCACACCGGGGACTATCTGTGTCCACTTGAACGGCACAAACTCGATGAATACGGCCGGGCGTTCCCACGGAACTTCCTGATCGAGGAATTCCACGTTGTGGTTCCATAGGTCGATGTGCTTGATTGCCCGGGGATGCAGTTCGTCATCCATATCCGCGTCGTCGGGCCTTTCATAATACTCTCCGGCGCCATTGATGCACAGTGACTCGAGGCGAGCCTTCAGTTTGCGGTATAATTCTTCTCTCATTTTTCTTGTGCTTTATCTAAAACGATGTTGGCTAATTCATCCAGACGTTTCTGCATGGACAGGAACCAGTCAGTGTAACCGTCTAAATGCGCATCATACTCTTTTTTAAGTTTGTCCCTCTCCGCTTTCAGCCGGGCGCAGCGTAACTTATACTTGCGAAGGGTTCGCGGATAGATATGTGTCATGTATAGCATAATCACCAACGTGGCACAGATGATTGAGGTAATTAATATAGCTATCATTTGATATTGAAGTTTATGTTGTTTATATATTCGTTCAGGTTCTCCTCGATGATCTGCCGGACGGCGGCCTCCACTTCCGGAGAAGTCCCGAGGAATTTGCGTTGCGGTATCCGTATCTTGCTGCCGACCTTCATGAGCGCCATAGCTTTCCAGAAGTCCGCTTCATCACTGAGCTGCAGGGTCCGTTTATCATTGCGTCTTGACCCGTCCTTTTTGCGGCCGAAGGAGCCGGTGGCGGAATAATATTTATACCAGAAGAAGCGTTTCATTTTAGCCGTTACGACTATTTCGCCGCCTTCGTTATGGATGGCTGCCGCAGGATGGTCAGTCAGGAAGACTATGCTGCTGTCCCTGATTTCGCTCCGGATACTCCGGCGCAAACCTCCGCTATCGACAAGGATATGTCCTCCCGGGCGCGTGGGACTCTTACGACGCGCCCATGCTTGAGAGAAAAAGCCTTGACGCTCGAAATTCTGGTCGAATTCATCGCCAAGCTCCACCTGTATGTCCTTGAGTATGCGCCCGAATATTTCCCGGATCTGCGCGTCAATGTCTGTCATTTCTCTTACTTTTTTGAAGGTTCATCCGGCAATAAATCAAACAGGCTCGGCATGTCGGACGCCACGAGCGGGGTTTCAAGCCCTGCCGTGGCGTTCATTATGTTGTAAAAAGTGCGTTCGCTTATGGCATAAACCGGATATATGTATCTGCGCCATATTTCCCGGTTACTCAACCCGCTCCTGGCGTGTTCATCGTATATCCGGTTTATGTCAGCGACGCGCTTCTTGTAGGACATGCCGCGCCTGTTTGCCATTGTCTTTACATGATTTTTACAGGTCCTTTTGGTTTAGGTCTGTACGGTCTGATGTCAAGTGTCATCTCACAGCTCACTGTAACCCTACCGCTGCCCTCGCATTGGGGACATGGGTCCGGATAGCGTTTGGGGGGTTCGGTCGCCACGATTCCCGTGCCCTTGCACATCCGGCAAAGGGCAACCTTGGGCGGTCTGGTAATTACCTTCCTCATGGTTCTGTGGATTAGTCCACATCGGTCATACCGAGAGGAATGTAACACCATGCGCCTTTGTCGTTCTTGTACTGTGCGCGGATGAACTTCTTGGAGACAGTGGGCTGATATGCCTCCTCGATGATTTTCACGCCCTCAAGGAAGCGCTCGTCCCCGCTGTCCTCCGCCATCTTGCGGAGCTGAAGGACTCGGCTCGCCTTGATGTTTCCCTGTCCGTCACGGCTCAACAGCCGGAGCACCGCGTTGACGAGTGATTTTGTCGCATCATCCTTGGCAAGACTCTCGATGTAGCCCTTGACCATGGCGATGCCGTCTTCCACTGTGTCACGGTAACCGTCGATGGTGTTGACCCCGAGGATGACGCGCAGGGTGCTGTCGGAGTTCGTGAACGTGTGGCTGTTCTGCTCGTCTCGGGCAACGCCGGTAATCTCGGCCTTCATCTTGAGGATGGCATCGAAATTGCCGAAGATTGTCTCCTTGACGACCCTGATCTGTTCGCTCAGATCACGGAGCTGGGGGATGGTGGTGGCGATTTCGTCATCGACCATGCTTGCATAGTCCTGACGCATCTGCTTGCGCTCCTGCTCCCTGCGCTTTTTCTCCTTTTCGGCCTTGAAGGCCTCGAATTCCTGACGCTCTTCAGCCGTCATTTCTACTTGTTCTTTTTCACTCATATCAATTATTTTTAATTGGTTGGTTTTCTGTTTCGTTGTAGGGCACTTCCTGAATGTCGTACCATTCGATGTCGGGTTCCTCAAGTCCGAAGAACTTGATCACGCCTTGTCGGTCAAGGTAGCCTATGTGCTCCGGCGTGCAGATTTGCCCTGTAGTTCGTTCCTTGAGCCGGATTTTCCAATGTCTCTTTTTCATGTCGTCTATGCTTGTCCGAGGTTGCCCATCGGGATTATGATAACTTGTTTCCGGGGTTTCTGTGCCGGAGGCTCGGACAGTTCCACCGGTTTATGGTTGATGCCGCCCTTACGCTCGATGCTGCGGAGTTTCCGGCGTAGTTCCCTGTGCTCCTCGGCAGTGATATAGTAGAAGTCCTTGCCGATGATCCTGGCATCCCGGCACAAGAGGTTGACGCGGTTCCAGTCGGTTGTATCGACACCCATCTTCTGCATGAGCTTGAGAGTGGCGCTGCGCTCCTTACGTAGTTCGTCTTTCTGTCCGGTCTTGCGCTCAAGGTCCTCGCAGCACTTGTCGTATTCGGCGCGGCTCATCTCCCGGAGGCTGTCAGTGCGCCCGTTGGTGTACTGGTACACGATGCTCTTCTTGACATCGTCGCGGTCGCCTATCGGATTGAGAGCCCTGATGGCGGTATAGAACCGTCCGAAGTTAGTTACCTGCTGTGTCATTGTCTCCTTCGGTTTCGTTCTTTGCCTTTAGCATTGCTACCAAGGTCTCTTTTAAAATGTATCGAGCGACCCCAAGTGGATATAATTCCACATAATCGGCTATTGCCCGTTCCGAGGCAAGCTCAAGATGCGTCTCGATGAATTGAGTTTTTTCGGTCCGGCCTAACTGACGAAAGACCAGATTGATGTTTTGTGCCATAATTCTTATTCTTTATTGGGTTTCCAATCAATCGTTACCACGGCGATAACCTCGCCGGTTCCCTGGCAGTCGGGGCATACTGTTGTTTCCGGGTCTTTCTGTCCACTGTAGAACCAGCCCTTGCCACCACAATAGGGGCAAGTCATCGGACGAGAGCAGAAGCCCTCTTTATGGATGCGTCCGTCCGGCTCAAGTATGATCATTTCTCTTTTCTTACTCATGTCAGTCTAAATTATTTGTCGTTTTGAGAATGCCTTCAAGCCATACAGGATAGTATGCTCCGGCTTCTGGTGTAAATCGTCCCTGGCAGTATGCCTTGTAGCCACTGACACGAACCTTGACACCGGCATCGTATTTCAGTTTTTTGGCGGGTTTGCCGAATGGCTGTCCCTTGTCCTCCCAGCTGATGAAGATGAAACACTTCCTGGGGAAGGCGGCCCGGAGCCGCTTGGTGTCTTCGTAGGTGAAGCCGGCAGCCTGAAAACTGTCGATGACCACGAATTTCGGGCTCTTGGCTTTTTTCAGCCTCGCCGTCAGCTCGTCAATGGTGTCACTGGTCGCTATCCGGAACCGTCCCTGCACCTCGTTCATCTTGAACCGTTCAAGACGCTTCTGGAATGACTGGCTGACGCCTTCCTCATAGCTCATGTAGAGCACGGTTCCGTAGCTGCAGAGTTCCCTGGACAGCTGCATTACAAAGCTGCTCTTGCCGCTTGCCGAGGGACCATGTATCAGCCATGTTTCATTGTATGCCGGGTAACCGAAGGCGCGCGCCCACTCGCCGGCCCACGGCAGAGTGTCGTAGGTCTTGGCGAGGACTTCTTTAGGACTGAATGCGCGCTTTGCCATCGTTATCTCTTATTTTTTGCATTACGTTCTACTGTCTCATAGCACCAGCCGAGCATCCTATTGAAGGGTAATGCTATGCCATGAATAGTTCCAAATATGCCGAAATCGCCTTCTTCATCGACCTCTCCGTCTGAATATCCGGTATATACTGTCCAGTTATCCATGACGAACATCGCTTTCCTCTTTTTGTCGATTGTTTTGAAATCTTCCGGAGATTTCAGAACCCGTCGGCGCCCACCTTTGAATGTTACAGTCAATTTCATACCCATAGCTTACTGTCTTTTCAGTTTTTCGATTTCTGTATAGACTCGGCGCAGACCACCCTGTGTCTTGCGCACGATTTCGGCGATATCGGTGCCTTCCGGGGCGTTGACTTTCGCCACAATCCTCGCCTGTTCGTTGAGGAAGGCCCGGCGGTCATCGCTGCTGTCAGGCGTCACCTTGCAGTAGCGGTCGCCGTATCGACTCAGCATCTCGGTATAGCCGACCTTCTGGCACTCTATCGACCGGTTGATTTTTGCCTTGAGTCCGTCAGCGCCCATCATGTACCATGCGCAGCAGCGTTCCGTGGCGTTCCACAGTGCCTTCAGCTCCAGAAAAGCCTCATACTGCAGGTCGCCGGCTTCGTCAAGGATGATCAGGGGAGTCTCGATGGAGCGCAGGTAGAAAACCAGGTCGTCATAGACATCTGAATATCTGCCTTTGGATTCCACTCCGAATTCTGCCGCGATTTTGCGGATCAGCTTGAGCTTGGTCTTCACTTGTGAGCAGTCGATATAGACGGCGTTGCGGTGGCTGTTGACATAATATCGGGCAGTGAAGGTCTTGCCGATATTGGGTAGGTCGCAGAGGATTCCGCTGAGGCTTGACTGCTGACAGAATTCAAGTTGCGCGGTTACGTACTGGAAGGTCGGCGTCTTGGCTGCCTTCCACTCTATTTCGCCCCGGAGGCTGACCCCGAGCTTGCGGGCGATGCTTATCCAGTTGGCATCGCTGAGGACGCGGTCGGTCTGCCCGTTCTTGACGGCACTGTAAACCGAGGTTGTGATACCCAGGGATGCGGCGTGCTTGGCATCGCTCGGGAAGTTCCGGCGGGCATCTGTGATAGCCGCCAGGATTCTTTGTTTGATTTCCGTTGTAATCATATTCTTACGGTATTATAATTTCATTTTAAGAGTCCTGGAGTCCAATCCGGCTCCAGTCCATTCCGGCAAATCTGCTGTCGGCTACCTCGTCGGCTTCGGGAGTGACGGCCACAAAGGGCATTTCTACGGCTTCTGCCGGGCCTTGAGGTTCCGTTGTACGTTTGGCCACCCCGACCTGAAGCGCGGCGTTGTCGTTGATGTATTTGCCCCACGTGGCCACCTTCTTGCGCTGCTCTACATAGTTGGCTACATCTTCATCGGTCTGCTCTGCCATGACGCGGTTGTAGGTCTGAACTTTCTCCACTTTGTCGATGTACCGGTCGCCTTGGAATATATAGACATCCTGGGGCGCGCCGTTCTCGTCCGGTAGGTAGTAGGCTGTGACCTTGTAGTTGTTCGGTTCAAGCTGCTCGAGGATTCCGGGGGAACTAAGCCACCAGTCTTCGTAGCATACCCGTACGGTTGAGTTGCGCCGGATGCTCGTCTCTACACGTTCGCCGATATAGCGGCTCAAGGTGAGCTTGTCAAACTTCTGCAGTGTCGGATTGATATTGGCTACAAGTACCTGCCATCGGGTCATGCCCTGGTATTTCTTTTGATTGGGGTGCAGGGTGTTGTTCCATTCCTGATTGTCGGCGAGGTCATCAGCGACAAGCTGCTCAAAGGTGTAATAATGCCGGTCTTCGTAGGTTTCGTTGGTCTCGTCACTTATTTTTTTGCTTTCGACACGGTTCTTGCCTTTGCCATAGAACCTGCCGATGCCCGCATGGTTCTTATGGGCTATCGACCGTTTGAAGGCACCGTTCAGTGGCTCGGCATATTTCTCCTGCGAGTTCTGGGGTGCGCAGAAGTGTATGAAGGGGAAGGCGACACCGGCCCGGAGGAATCCATCCTTGTACTGACTCATAAGGTGCTGCTCGACCTCGATGCCGGCTGGCATTCCCCAGCCGTTGCGCTCGATCAGCCTGAACATGTCCCGGAAACAGTCCACCACAAGGCGCTCGTCCTTTTTGCGACCGTAGGCTGCTCCTATTCGGCACTGGCTGACCACATCATAGGCGTAGTAGGCGTGTACGCGCTCGTTGCCTTTCATGCGGCGTGGCAGATCGACGTCATCCATGGTAACCTGCGACAGGGAGAATTCTCCGTTGTGACGGTGCATGTGTGGCATCTGCTCGTGCATGAAGGCGGTCCGGCTAAGGTGACGGTTCTTGATGAGGGCCTTGTTTTTGGGACGGTTGAGATAATTGGCAATGGTGGCATCGCTTGGTATCCACGGGTCGTCGCCTTTCTTGGCGAAGTTCTCGGGATCGAACAGCTCACCGGTGGTGATGTCATACACTTCAAGTTCCCCGGTGAGGAACATGATATACATTTCCCGGACTGTGGTGTTGTAAGGTTGGTTCTCAAGACACGCGATTCCGAGTATGACCTGCTCCTCAAGGTGTGTCATCCTTCTGGCACTCTGGTTTCCGAATTTACCGCTCAATAGGCATGGGTAACCTTCCCGTTTATACTGGGCGACCTTCTTCCGGAACCTGAACACAGAGGTCGGCAGCGTATGACCGAACTGTTCGCGCAGCCCCTCGATGGCAGCTGCCATCTTTTCCCACTGGTAACTTTCGCCGGCGAGTTTCTGTAGGGTGGTCGCACGCTCATGAAGCCGGATGCAGCAGTTGAGGACACTGGCATTGACAATGCACTCCTCCTTTTTGGCTTCCTTGAGATCAACTCCTGTCTTGGAACGGTCATTGAACCATACCACTGCTGCTTGATCGCGTTCATAGTTCTCGCGGAGCCATCCGGCAAGCAGTATTTCGTCACCGGTCCCGAGCTTCTCTTTGACTTCGTCCAGATATTGAGTAGGTAGGGAATCGACTACAACGAGGGCATAGTTGCCTTTCCCTCCCCCCGGACGCGCTACCTCCAGCCGTTTACGAGAAGCAAGCTGACGGCAGTATTCCTGCGTCATTATGCCATGCTGCTCAAGCTCACGGGCAGATATGCATTTTCGTCCTGCGTAGTATTCCATTCTCTCGCCCTTTCTTTAGAGTGCTTCCGCCATTCTCTGCATTTCGCCGATCTGACTTACCGGAACATTATCGTAGCGTGCGACAATCTGTCCCTTGGGGTCATAGATGATACCCTCGCCGGTCTGCTTGTCAAAGTAGATTTCGGCTTTGTTGGGGCAGACATAACGCATGGAGCTATCCGAGTCAAAAAAGCACTCAGATTCTGTCGAGATATAGTAGGTGCAGCCTCCGTGGTGCTTCACCGCCGCGAAACGGATCTTCTTGGCAAGTTCGTTGTTGGTGCGGTAGGCGAGGGCGTTTTTGACACAACGCTCGCAGATTTCCTTCCCTTTTACTTTGAAGGTGCGCTGCAGGGCCTTGATGCCTTCCTTGTTTACTGAGATGTATTTGTTCATTTTCTCACTTATTTTGTATTGATATTTTTGTTATCTTTATGGCCGAATTCCAAATAGAACAGCTATGAACACCGATTCTTTACCTTTAGCCGGATACTCGGTTGAAGACATCATACGTCTTGAAGCGCGGATTTATGCCATTGAGCGCTATATCCGAGAACACGATCCAGAAGGCGGTTGGTTTTTAGACCAAGAGTTTTATAAATGGCTGACACCTGTCGCAGCTCGTCACGGCAATGTCGAATTGACCGAGAAGCTGCATCAAGAAAAACTCGCTCATGAGGAGCGCTGCCGACAGCAGGATATTGAGATAAAGTTTCCTTAAAGGATTCCAGCTCCTTCATAAACTTTTCGTCCTGCTCTCGGCGCTCATGCAGGTAACGGTCGTAAATCATGGCGCAATGATTATCCATGATGCTCTGTAACAGTTCAAACTGTTCCGGGGGCAGTGTTTCTTTGTCCATAGTCTCACTTTTTATTTAGTTGGTTATTGATCTTCTGTATCGCCTCCTGCAGGGCAAAATGTCCGGCAACGAGCGCCGAATACTGCTTCGATTGATCGGACTCGTAGTCGTCGTGCGTCAACTCGTACATGTCGAGCGCCGCGCCGGTGTCTGTCACGTTCCGTTGAAGCGTCTGGAGTAGCTCCTTGATGCTATTCTCCACAATATGTTCTGCGTAGGCTTTCATCTTTATTGAAATTAGTGGGCGGTCGGGGAATCGAACCCCGATACTTGCGCCATGGTCGCTCACCTTCCTGGCCGCCCAGATGCCGCCGGCCTTGCAATACCGGCGGCGGTGGAAAATTTGATTGCGATTAGATATCGCTTTCGGGACTCTCTTGCCCCGGGATGGCCCTCTCTTGGGTCTCACCCCCTTTATCGTCAGAGGTCTTCGTAGCGCGTTCCTTTGTTGTCGTATATCTCAAGCGTTAGTGCGCCGCAGCCTTCCTGCTCGTGTCCGGCCGGATAGTAGGCCATATATTGGTCCCCCTGGTTCTCATAGTCGAGTCCGTGGATTGCCGCGAACGCTTCTATTATCGACCACCCGGCATCGGCTGCCATCTCAAGCGTCGGGTACTCAATTTCAAGATTTATCTCGTTGCACTTTTCCGGATCCGTATAATAGTCGTTGATCCTGATACGGTAGCTCTTTTTCTCCATAGCACCCTTTCCGTTATAGGTTGCAAATAGTATGCAGACTCAGCAGTTTCTCGCGGATCACGC
>ERZ808037.554-NODE-554-length-32888-cov-4.307275_pt1 | contig 32888 bp, 21 predicted proteins | sample MGYA00380190_ERZ808037 | MGnify/ENA primary metagenome ERZ808037 (study PRJEB31490, sample SAMN06133399) | mouse gut metagenome | isolation source: J9 | host: mice | place: China: Chengdu | collected 2015-05 ...
TTCGCCGTCCTCTTACCCACGCCCATGGGTCCGCCTTTGCCGCCCATGCGCCGGAAAAGCAGACTCAAAAGCCCCCACATCAGAAGCACCGGAAGAATGTAGTACAAAAGCACCGTCATGATCACGCTTGAACTGTCGGAAACTTCTTTGTTCATCTCCACATTGTATTTCAGGAGCCGCTCCGCCAGCTTGTCGTCATCCTCCATCTTGCCGGTGTAATAAGAACTCACACCCATACCGTAAGCATAGAGAAAAGCAGAATCCTTCTGCGCCGCTTTCGGATAAATCGTAATGCGGTCAGAGCCGACCTGCACGCTTTTTACCTTGCCGTCCTCCACCATTTTCACAAACTCGTTGTAAGAGATTTCCTGATTGGTGGCTCCTGTCAGCATCTTCATGAAAACGCTGACGCAAAGAAGGGTGATCAGCGCAGCCACCACAAGCATGATCAGACTCTGCTTGCGCGGGTCACCGCCGCTTCCTCCGGGACCGCCCGGTCCTCCCGGTCCACCTCCGTTTCCGGGACCAGCGGGTCCGCCCGGACCACCGCCGTTGTCATATTGATTTACATTATCCGTATTTGCCATATAAGAGGCATCCTCACTTTCACTTTTATACAATACTCTCATTATAAAATAGTAAAAATCATAAATCAATGAGGGAATTATGAAATTATGAACACATGTGTAAAAGAATTATAAATTTTTTTACAATTTTTGACCTTTGGAGTAGATTTTTCCTGTCTTTTCATTGTATAATGAACAGTGTATTGTTTTTGACGGTAACTATTCCGAATCTGTGCATTTTGAGTGAATAGTTACTTTTCGTATTTTTTCAGAAAGGATTAGACAGATGGCTGTAAAATATGTATTCGTCACGGGGGGCGTTGTTTCGGGGCTTGGCAAGGGTATCACGGCGGCATCTTTAGGGAGACTCTTAAAGGCGCGCGGTTACAAGGTAACCATGCAGAAATTTGACCCCTACATCAATATCGACCCAGGCACCATGAACCCGATTCAGCACGGCGAAGTGTTCGTCACAGAGGACGGCACAGAGACTGACTTGGATCTTGGGCATTATGAGCGTTTCATCGATGAAAATTTGGACAAAAATTCCAACGTGACCACCGGCAAGGTCTACTGGTCTGTGCTGCAAAAGGAGCGGCGCGGCGATTACGGCGGAGGCACCGTTCAGGTCATTCCACACATCACAAACGAGATAAAGAGTAGATTTTATCGTAATTTTACCGACCAAGAGACCCGTATCGCCATTATCGAGGTAGGCGGCACTGTCGGCGATATCGAGAGTCAGCCTTTCTTAGAGTCCATCCGCCAGTTCCAACACGAGGTCGGGCGTGAAAACGCGATCCTGATTCATGTAACGCTGATTCCGTATTTAAGCGCATCTCAGGAATTAAAGACTAAGCCGACACAGGCAAGCGTCAAGGATCTGCAGGGCATGGGTATTCAGCCCGACATTATCGTCTGCCGCAGCGAACATCCGTTAGACCAGGGCATCAAAGATAAGATTGCGCTGTTCTGTAACGTGCCGAACAACCGCGTTTTGCAGAATCTGGATGTGGAGCACCTGTATGAAGCGCCCCTTGCCATGGAAAAGGAGCATCTGGCGCAGGTGGCGTGCGAATGCTTAAAGCTGGACTGCCCGGAGCCGGATCTCACCGACTGGAAAACCATGGTGGAATCCCTGCGGACTCCCACCGATTCCGTGACGGTTGCCCTTGTCGGTAAATATACACAGCTCCACGATGCCTATATCAGCGTGGTAGAGGCGTTAAAGCACGGCGGCATTTCTCATCGCTGCGTGGTAGATATCAAGTGGGTGGATTCCGAGACTGTCACCAAAGACAACGTGGACTCTCTCCTGCACGACGTAAGCGGCATTCTGGTGCCCGGCGGCTTCGGTGACCGGGGCATTGAGGGTATGATTGAGGCTATCACTTATGCCAGAGCGCACAGGATTCCGTTCCTCGGACTCTGTCTCGGTATGCAGTTATCCATTGTGGAGTTTGCCAGAAATGTCATCGGCTACAACGACGCCCACAGCATTGAGCTGGATCCTTCCACTACCCATCCTGTCATCGCGCTGATGCCCGACCAAAACGGTGTGGAGGATATCGGCGGCACTCTGCGCCTCGGCTCTTATCCCTGCGTATTGGACAAGGCATCCAAGGCGTATGCACTGTACGGCGAAGAGACCATTCACGAAAGGCACAGACACCGCTATGAAGTCAACAACGACTACCGCGCGGTGCTCACCGAAAAAGGAATGCGGCTTTCCGGACTTTCCCCCGACGGGCGTATCGTGGAAATGTGCGAGCTGACGGACCATCCTTTCTTCGTGGCGACGCAGGCACATCCGGAACTGAAGTCCAGACCGAATAGACCGCATCCGCTCTTTAAGGGGTTTGTGGAGGCTGCGCTACATTTTAAAAATAGTTGAGAAAATACGACAGGACAGAGGCGCCGCCTCTGTCCTGTTTTTAAAGTTGTAGTGTAATCCCCACGTAAAGTAAATCTGGGTTGTCTCCGATTACCGCTTTATTGTTTTCGTAAAGCCTGCTCCAGCGCATTCCGTCGCCGAGTTGTTCTTCGGCGATTGTCCAGAGGCAGTCGCCTTTTTTGACGGTGTAACTGTTTTTGTATGCGCCGGGCTTTTCTTCCCCGGCATCCGCCTTTGCTTCCAAAGGAGACTGCTCCTGCAGCGTCTTCCAGACTTCTTCATCTACTGCCATTTGCGTACTCTCAAGCCACTCTACCAATTCCGGATGTTCCGCCAGCAACTCATTGTATACCACAGCAGTCTCATTGCTATGCTCCACGATTTCATCCGCCAAACTGATCTCCCGCACTTCTTTGAGGAATGCGTCTGAAAGCTCCGAACTATTGTCTACCATAATTTTGAAATCGCCCTTTTCGTCTTTTTCGACCAACAGTACAATCAAACCCGGTATTCCGAAATCAAAATTATCCGTGAGCAAATCGCTGCTCACCGACGCGACCCAATGTTTCCCGTCGGACATTGGTTTCGCAATGACCTTAATGTTTTCCCAGCCCGTAACGCCCAGCTTAAACATCGCCTGATTCCGCAGCAGGTCTCTCTGAAAATCACTGTCTTCCGGGTCATCCACATAATCCGCCAGTGTGTCAATCCCTTCCGGCGAAAACGCTTCTCGGTATGCGGTGACAAACTCGATGACTTCCTGTTCTTCCGCCGCAGCCGCACTTTTCTTTTGCACTGTGACAGCCGTCCCTGTCTCCTTCGCCTCGCAGACAATTCTCCCGCCGGAGAGCATTCCACATACCGTAAGCACAACGACCAATACCAACGCCGCTGCTGCGGGCAGCCGCCGTTTGCTTCCATGAGCCATGATTTTTCCCCTCTTATCCGTTACAGCCAATCCTCCCGCATCAGTCGTGTCCTTTCCCATATGCGGGCACACGAGGAGAGATTTTACCCCTCCTCCAGCGCATTCAATTTATCCACAATCTCCTGTATATCCGCCATATTCACATCACCGCCGAAGCTGACCGCACTCCGCAAAGGTGCAAATTCCGCCATCGCCGCATTCATCTCCGCCGTAATTGCCTCACTGGCAGCGCTTCCCTCCGACAACGTGCCTTGTCCCCCGCCAAAAATATCAAGCTTAAGAAGGTCTTTCACAATCTCCCTCGCACGCGGATCCTTAAGCACATCGCCCATCGTAGTGTCCGTCGTGTACACAAAAGGAATTTTCACCGTGGACTCTACATTGACCTCTTTAGTCACTCTTATATCCGCAGAAGACGCGCCGACCATAATATCGAAGGCTCCCGTCTCCACGTACCAATCCTGAAGCTTTACGCTGTAAAAGGCGAACGCCCTCTTATCCAGCGTGAAGGTCACCGTCTTTGTCTCCCCCGGCGCAAGCTCCACCTTCTCGAAGCCCTTCAGCTCCTTCACCGGGCGTATCACCGTGCTTTCCTTGTCCGCCACATAAAGCTGCACCACTTCTTTGCCCGCCATACTGCCCGTATTTTTGACATCCACAGAAACCGTCATAGTATCCGTATCCTTCATGGCATCTTTATCCGTGCGCAGGTTCGAATAGGCAAAGGACGTATAGGACAAACCGTGTCCGAAGGGGAACAGCACATCCATTTTCTTCTTATCATAATAGCGGTAACCGACAAAAATACCCTCGCGGTATTCCACCTTGTCCCTCTCTCCGATGTAAAAGAGATAGGACGGATTATCCTCCAACTTAAGCGGAAATGTCTCCGGCAGCTTCGCGCTGGGATTCACCTTCCCGAACAGAATATCGCAGACCGCACCGCCAACCGCCTGACCGCTAAGATACGCCTCCACAATGCCCTTCACTTCATTTACCCAAGGCATCTCCACCGGAGAACCGTTGTGCAGCACCACGATCGTATTCGGCTGTACCGCCGCCACCTTGGAAATCAGCTCGTTCTGACAGTCCGGCATCCGCATGTGTTTCCTGTCAAATCCCTCCGACTCAAAAGCGTCCGGAAGCCCCGCAAAGATGACTGCGACCTTCGCCTTTTTCGCCGCCTCAACCGCCTCCGCGAGCAGCTTTTCATCCGTTTTGTCCTCTTGATCGTCAAAACCCTGCGCGTAGGTTATGTTCGCCATACCTTCCACTGCGTCTAACGCCGAAGTAACTTTATGGCTGTTGATATGGGAGCTGCCGCCGCCCTGATAGCGGGGCGTCTTTGCATACTTTCCAATAAAGGCAATCTCGTCCTGCTCAGAAAGGGGCAGTACACCCTCATTTTTCAAAAGGACAATCGTTTCCTGCGCTACCTTCCGCGCCATCTCGTGGTCCTTGTCCCTGTCAAATACCGCGTTCTTATCCCGATTTTCCTCAAAACGGAAAACAATGTTCAAAATACGCGCCACCGCCGTATCCAACACTTTTTCCGGCAGCTCGCCGCTCTGCACCGCACCCACAATCAGTTTGTCATTGAATCCGTTCGAGGAAGGCATCTCCAAATCCAGTCCCGCCTGCAAGTCCTTCACACGGCTGTTGACCGCACCCCAGTCGCTCACCACATAGCCGTCAAAGCCCCACTCGTCACGGAGCACCTCCGTCAAAAACCTGTGGTTTTCCGCCGCATACGTGCCGTTGATTTTATTGTAGGAGCACATCACCGTCCACGGTTTTTCCTTTTTTACCGCACCCTCAAAAGCCGCCAGATAAATCTCGTGAAGAGATCTTTCTCCGATTTTGGAATCCGAGGACATTCTTCTAGTCTCCTGATTGTTTCCCAGAAAATGCTTGATGCTCGTGCCTACATTTTTGCTCTGTACGCCGTGAATCAGCGCTCCTGCCATCTCGCTTGCCACAAGAGGGTCTTCAGAATAATATTCAAAATTGCGCCCGCAAAGGGGAGAGCGTTTGATGTTCACTGCCGGACCGAGAATCACACTCACACCCTCAGCCTGACACTCCTCGCCCAGTGTCTCTCCCATCTGCCTGATAAGCTCCCTGTTAAAAGAAGCCGCTGTACCGCAGCCTGCCGGAAAACATACCGCTTTGATGCTGTCGTTTACCCCCAAATGGTCGCCTTCCTGTTCCTGCTTGCGCAGACCGTGCGGTCCGTCCGACACCATGCTGGCGGGAATCCCCAACCGCTCCACCGCCTCCGTGTGCCAGAAATCCGCGCCCGAACACATTGAAGCTTTTTCCTCCAGCGTCATCTGTGAAACGATTTCTTTGATTTTTTCTGCTGTCATGCTATCCTCCATTCTGCAGTCCGCTCTTCAAGCTGCATACGTTATGTTTTTAGTGTAACATGACAGGGCGCGGCTTCCAATAACTTTTTTTGAATCATTTGTAACAAAAATTGGTTCAAAATTTGTGAGATAATTACTGTAAAAACTTACAAAGGAGAAAACTTATCATGAACGATCTACAGACACATATCAGCGACTACCTGAATTATTGCCGTGCGCAAAAACGACTGGATGAAAAGACGCTGAAAGCTTATCGAATTGACCTAAGGCAATTCACGGAACACTTTCCTAATGTAACTGTTTCCGAAATCACCTCTTCCGATTTGGAGAACCATATCTCCACGCTTCACCGACAGTATAAGCCTAAAACGGTCAAGCGAAAAATTGCCTCCGCAAAGGCTTTTTTCCACTATCTTGAATACAGAGAGATCATTGCTCTGAATCCTTTCAACAAAATCCAGATACGCTTCCGGGAACCTGCCCTCCTGCCGAAAACCATACCGCTATACACGGTTGAAGCGTTCCTGTCCGTCATTTATCAGCAGCAGCAAAACGCCCCAACCGTTTACCAGCGAAGGAACGCGCTGCGGGACGCCGCCGCCATAGAACTTTTATTCGCCACCGGAATGAGGATATCGGAACTCTGCTCTCTAAAGGAATGCGACGTAGACCTGTATGACGCCACCGTCCTTATTTACGGCAAGGGAAGAAAAGAACGCCGGATTCAGATTGGAAGTGAGGATGTGGTTCACATTCTGGCGGCTTATAAAAAGGAATTCCACGAAGAGATTCAGTTATGCCAGCATTTTTTTGCCAGCCAATCCGGCAAGGCATTCTCCGATCAGGCAGTCCGGAGAATGATATGTAAATACAGTTCTCTTGCCTCTATAGAGATGCATATTACACCTCATATGTTCCGCCATACCTTTGCCACCAGCCTTTTGGAAGCCGATGTAGATATCCGGTTTATTCAGGAAATGCTGGGACATAGTTCGATTAACGTTACGGAAATTTATACCCATGTGGCAGTCGGGAAGCAAAGGGATATTTTAAGAACAAAGCATCCGAGGATGGGGTTGCGGGTGTGCGAAGGGGAATAGGGGGATTGGGAAAAGCGGCTCCGCGAGGGGGGCTGCTTTTTTGTGGGATTTGAGAGATAACTCTCAATTATCCAACAAGAATACTATTTATAATACAAATTATCTTTATTTCTTAAATGGAATTCAGTGTAAGCATGCTGCCATGACCTTGCCATATTCTGTTTATATCATACATCTATACAACACAAATAGCAATAATATGACAAAATTTTTGCTTACAAATTGTATTCTATCCAAACAGCCAATCCAGTACATTCATCTGCCTAATTCCATTATGCAATGTAAGGGGCGTGAAATCCATAGTCAGCAGGTACTTCGGATTATGGTCGTGAATCCGCTCCAACGGATTTAATTTCCGTTCCAATATACTTTCCCCTCTGAATTTTCCCCTTCACCCATAAGGATCCACACAACCTTATAGTAGGACTCCCCCTCCTCGTATTTGCAAATATTTGAATCAGTTTTAGCATATCGGATATAAACATACAAGTTTTAGAAGTGTATTGCCTATATTTTCGCAAAAAAATTCCCAATATAAAATATACCCAGCATTATCGCTCATAATAGCATATTTCATATTGGGATCGTAATCAAAGCGTTTACACCCGCAGCCTGCACTCCACATGCACCACATTCAGCCGCTCCGCATTCTTCATAAAATAGAGCGTCTCCAGTGTCTCCCCCATATACCCCAGATACCTGTCACTCCGTTCATTTCCCTTCGGAACGCTCAGTTCCTCCGTCCTCATAAGAATCGGGAAGAGCCACGCACAGTAATCCCGCAGCACGCTCTTCTTCGCAAGGATTACGTTGTAGTTGTACAGATACCGCTGGGAAAGGATGCCGGGAAAAGCCCCCGCATACGACGGCTGCAACTCCTCAAGGGCTCGCAGCAGCGCCTTCCAGTCCGCTTCCTTTATGTACCTCTCATGATGGGAATGGATATTTGGTTCGTATGGGAGCGGATACGGCAACACCGCATCCACGTCATTATCCGCCAACCGTAAAAGATCATCCTCCTTTAAGTCAAATCCCCGCCGATACTGGCACAGCCCGTAATATTGTCCTTCCTCACCATCCGCACAGCCGCCTGCTTCCATTTTATTTTTCCACACCCAATAAAGCGCCGTCAGCTCACAGTAGTTCCCGTTCCTGTCCGAGATATGCACCCCGGTATTATCCGCGAGGTCAGCCACCCGCACGCTGCTGCAAGCTGTCCCTGCCTGAATCGGAAACACATAGTCCGGCAGGGGCACACTGTCCCTGAGGGGTCTGTCCACATGGGACTTTGCCATATACATCCTTACAAAGGGCATATGGCAGCCTACCGGCAGTGCGGCAAGCGGCAGGAACCGCCCCAGCCTTGCATGGAACAGTTTCATCAGCTCCGCGTGGCGCGCGAAAGTAACCCGCCTATGATGACGGAAGCCATAGTTTTCCAAAGTCTCCTCGATATCCGGCTGCACCTGCTCCGGGGTGGCAATGAGGATTTCGGTCTCCCGTTTTTCCTCCACGCCCATGCCCCGCGCATAGGCGGACAGTTCCCGTACGGGAATCCCACCGAGCACCGGGGCGTTACCGTCCATATGCGTGACGAGAAAGCAGGAAATTTCCCGTTTCGGATAGAAGGTTTTTATCGCTTCGTAAGCGGCGAGGGCATAGCCCTGCGTACCGTAGATTGCTAAATTCAGACGAGTTTTTCCCATCAAACAACTTACTTAACAGACTCACATGCGAGCAATGCATGGATAAATGTTTCCATATACTTCTTTTCCCCGATGGAAACCCTGAGGCAAGTCCCAAATTCTCCTACATTGTCGTAAGATTTTATCAATATCTTATACTCGTTCTTCATCTTCTCTACCACGCTCTTTGCGTTCGTTTTTGATTCGATAAAGATAAAATTACCGGCTTCCCCTTTATGCCTGTATCCGTTCTGATCAAGCATTGCAATCAGATATTGTCTGCCCTCGTTAAATTTTGCAATCAGGGAACGCAGCATATCCGGGGATTCCAGGATCTTTTCGGCAAAAAGCATCGCAAAAGCATTTGTGTTATGCGGCGTACAAAATTTCTGGACGAGCTTTATATCGTCCGGATGACCGACAACGTATCCCAGCCTGCACCCCGCCATCGAAAAAAGCTTGGAGAAGGTTCTTGTCACGAAAACCCTTCTCTCCTTCAACGCATATTCGATAAAAGTTTTCGGATAAAAATAGTGATAGGCTTCATCAACTAAAACGGTAATCTCTCTCGCTCTGCAAGCCGACATGATCCTTTCAAACTCTTCGTCCGAGTACACATTGCCCATCGGATTATTGGGGTTGAGAAGAATAAGCATCTGCGTATCGTCTGTTAGCTCCGAAATAATCCGATCCACGCTCATCGACAGGTCATCATTATACGGCACCTTTACGAAGTTTCTTCCATACATTTGTGAATACACTTGAAACATAAAATAGGACGGGACAACTCCCACAATCTTTCCCCCGGCAGCGGTAAAGGCTTGTATGATATATCTGATTCCCTCCGCAGATCCGTTTACCAGACAAAGATGCGCGATATCCGTATGCAAATGCTCCGACAATATCTGCGTGAAATGAAGCGTTTCCGGGTATTGGGAAACAAACCCCGGCGTAACTTCACGCAGCACTTCATCTATAAATTCCTGCGGCAGTCCGCCGGGATTCTCGTTTAAGTCAAGCCTCAGATATCCCTTTCTCTCGTTCTGGTCAAAAACCCGGACAAGATCTATAATCTGTTCATTCGTATAATACATATCTGCACCTCCATGCTCTATAAATCCCCATAATTATGCCACGGATAAAACCCCACATAAGACTCACAGCCCAGCCGTTTTATATCCGCTTCTATTTCCTCATATTTTGAGCACGTAATGATAATTGGCATTTCCGTTTTATGTGGTTTGACAATTTTTACACCATTCGCAGTCATTCCCTGTATCTTTTCCTTGCTGTCAAAAATATACTTTGGCGGGTTTACATTTTTAAACTGCCTGAAAAAAACATTGTAATAATTTCCCACTCCCCATAATATGTAATCTTTTTGCAAACAAGGCTTTAGCCGCTCATATTCCGCCTGTAGTCCAAGACCCAGATTCCCCTCCATATCAAATTGTTCTTTATCATCAAACTCCAATATATACCTGTTATCAAAATGCAGCCCTCCGCCGTCCCAATTTTGAAATGAGCCAATATACCGTGCCCCCTGCTTCAAGTAAAAACCTTGGGCATTTTTATTCCCCTCAACACAATCCACCAGCACGGCATTCATACCTTCAAGACGAAGCATTTCCTCCGACGCCTTTATCAGCGCTTTTCCGATGCCTTTTCCCTGCGCCGCTTTGCTTACATGTAAAACATCCAATATAGGTAATTTATCTATCCTTTTATACAAACACACCCCTGCAAACCCGATAATCTTATGATTCTCTCGAAATACAAGCGTTCTGAAGTCTCCTCTGTGAAGAAATTTCTCCCAGACATTTATATAAGTTTTAAGAGACAGTTTCTTAAAATAGTCATCCGGAAATATTCCCGGATATGTCGCCCTGATGCTGGCTACATGTAATTCTGCTATTTCCATCAAGTCATCAACGGATGCAAATTCAATCATAGTAGAGTTCTCCTATCTTAAATACTTTCGTATAAATTCCCCCACCGGCAGGTATAAATCGTCATACCTTTCGCGGATGTCGCCATCTGACCAATCCCACCATGCAATTTTATTAAGGGATTCTATTTCCTCAGAGGAATATCTGTATCTTATAATTCTGGCAGGCGCACCAACCACAATCGCATAATCAGGAATATCCTGCGTAATAACAGTCCCTGCTCCTGCAATGACGCCATTGCCAATATTGGCATAATTAGTAACTATCACATTTCGCCCCAGCCACACATCATTTCCGATTCTGCTTCGTCTGGTTATTGCAAGATTCTCACGTCTGGGGTATACTCCCTCAAAATACCACTCTGGCGTCTTCCCCGCACCTTTATAATCCTGCGGATTTTGAAACTCAGGCATACTTGCGCCCATATAAATAATCGGATGCGTTGTGAGATGATTCATTTCATGGTTAAATACAACATCCACTCCGGGAGCAAAAGAACAAAACGCGCCAATAGATTCAATATACCGATGATTACAGCAGATTGGTCCGTAACTGTATTTCCCGATTTTTGTCACATACCTCTCTTCCTTTTCTTTCACCGCCCGCATAGCGGAAAGCTCGGCAATACTTTCAACCGGAAAATACCGCAGTACTTCTTTTTTCAATTCCTCATAAATATCCGTATTTGTACTTGACAGCAGCAAACAGTACTCCCTGCTGTCAAGCCCCTCTAAAAAGGATAACGCTTTAATCCGAGGATTATATCTGCACAAATGATTATCCAGAATATACGCCTCCGTCAACCCATACACATGATTAAGGATATCCTTTACCTGTACCCCGACATCTCCAAATGGAAAAATAATGAATTTCTTATATTCTCCATACCTGCTTTCAATACATTCCCTGATCTGTTGTGTCAACTTAGGCATAGCGATTCTCCCTGCTTATCGTATCTCATACATATCAACCTGTTTATAAAAATCAGTTATCACATCAACCATTGCCCTTGAGACTTTCCCTGTGAAATACCCCGGATCCCTTCCGCTGTCAACCGCCTTGCAGAATGCCAACAGCAGATACCGAATGCCTTCTCCGTCCAGCTGATAAAAATACCTTTTGTTCTGCTCCATTTTTTCAAACCGGACTTCAAAATAGTCTGTCTTCCACCATGGCGCCGGAACATAAACATAGCCCTCCGTGCCCGATATTACCAGGTTTCCCTCCGATTTAACGCCCTGTCCGACTTTTATTGACGCAACGGCATTCGCATAGATAAAATCAATCTTCGTGAACAAATCAAATCTCGGATTCTCTTTTAACAAATTACTGGAAATTGTTTTTTTCAGATACTCTGTCCCGAGTATCTGAAAGACAGGCAGCATTGCGGTTGGTCCCCATTCGCAGATGGAATTCCACTGTTCATCCAGCTTATTTCCCATAAGCAGCTCTTTATTTTTAAGCGAGGTACAGGTTGCATCTATCGATTTGACCTGACCAATCATACCTCCTTTAAGCAAAAGCAGCAGTCTCGTGTAGGCAGTTGCATATGCTGTGCGCAGGGAATTCATTAAGATACATCCGTTTTCTTCCGCCATATGAACCAATTCGTCGAATTGATTCCCATCGACCACCAACGGCGCCTCACAGAGCACATGCTTGTGCGCCTCCAATGCCTCTTTCACAATGCGGTAGTGGTTTTCCGGAAACGAATGGATATAAACGGCATCTACTTGCTTCAAAAGTTCCTGATAGTTGTCGGTAATATATTCTATCTTCCTAAAATCCTGCGGCAGATTTTCCCAGTTCCCTCTACAGAGTGCAACTTTTCCGATACTGTTTATGTACCTGCTCTCGTTATACACGCGGAGCAGATATTCATCGTCCCCCACCAGCCCCAAAAAAATCTTTGTCTGCTCACTCCGAATTTCACTGCTTGAAATGCCTTTTGTGCGGTCGAGATATATCACCTTACAATATTCATTTAAGTAGTCAAACTTGCCAACCCAATCACTTCCCACCGTAAAAATATCAACGCCATAGCGTTTGATGTCATCTATCTTCTGCCCTTCGTATTCTTCAACAATAATTTCATCTGCTATGTTTAATTCCTTAACCGCTTCAATCCGCTCCATCAGAGACTGCCTGACGTTTATTTTCCCCCGCTTTCGGTCAAAGTCCTCCGATGTTACGCCAACAATCAAATAATCTCCCAGAGCCTTTGCCCCGCGCAGCAGATTTATGTGACCGTAATGTAACATGTCATATGTACCGTATGTTATAACTCTTTTCATAGACTACCTCTTATGTGTCATCCGGCTTTTCATTATCGCTGATTAAAACATCAAATTCACAATCCAGATAATTAATATACTCCACCCGGTTTTCAATAAGCGTCCTCTCAACCTCCTGATAGGCGCTCGCCTTGTCGACTCTGTCTTTCAGCAAAACATATATGCAATAGATTCCATTATTTCTAAAGTGCCCATAAAGCTCCTTACTCTTTGCAATCATCGTCTCGCTTGACGCGACAATTCCCATATACAGATAGTTTCTTCTGAATCTCGCGCTGGCATTTTCGATCAAATGTCTGCCAGTCAGATCTTCCGGGTAAGACATGTAATCCCCATAAAACAGTTTCAACATTTCTTCCGGCTTATTCGGCGCATAGCACCGCAGACCCTCAAAACATATTTCCTTTAACGGCTGAATCATATCTGCCGGAAACCAGTCGTCTTCTTCATACACATAGGAATCCATATTATCCAATCCCCAAAAGACAAAATGACTCTCTTCACAGACGGCTGCTCTCCTGTTCCTGCAATCAAGTGCAAACGCATTTCCACGTTCCGTATATCTTCTGTCCCGGCATTCTTCTATCAGCTTTTTATGCTCCGCAAACCGGGCGCTATCTTCATAATAGTCATAAGAGAAAAAGTCAATTTTCCTTGCTTCTATTTCCGAACACCCATACCCGATCTGCATACAGTTCGGTGAGACAAACATTATAAATTCATTGGGATGTTCAGAAAAGACGCTTTTCGTTAATTCATCATCCTCCTCGTCAAATGACGCTTTTCTTTCCATATAGATATAATGCGTTTTTCCATAGGCAAGCAATTTATCATAATCATTCCTGAATAATCCAAAATCCAGATCGTCATCCCATGGCACAAAACCCTTATGTCTGTAAAATCCCAGAAGGGTTCCCGCTATCACAAATGGTTTTATATTCAGCTCCTGCACATCTTCAAAAATCATTTTTGCAATCCGCACAGATTGTTCCTGCACATAGGATAAATATCCCCGTGCCGGTTTTAACTTTGTTATATCCGAGAGTGATTTCAGATAGGTTAACTGCTCTTCCAAGTTCCGGGAAACGGCTGCAAATTGATCCCGTTCCATTCTGATTCTTTTCACATCCTGATTCACGAGACGCATAAAGCTGTCGGCGGAGGTATCTTCTATTATCCCCATGATGCCGTCATCCATAATGAGAAAGTCTTCAATCCCGTTATCCGCCAGCTGCTTTGCCACGGTTCTCGCATTGCCGGCATTCATCGAGACAAGCAAAATATAAGATTCTACAATACGTTTCATACTGCCAAACGTGAGATAAGCAACCCCGTATTTTGTCCCGTCAGATTTACAGGCATTATCACAAAAAGCATATACATTTTCCCTGCCTAAAAGTTTCAATGCCTTCAGCCCGTATGCACCGCTGCCAAACAATATCGCTCTCTTATTCATTTCACTTACTTCCGTATTTCTCTACAATATGAGCCGTCACCTCATCCTCATTTCCGTTGACAACCAATTTCCGGCTGTTTTTATATTTTCTCAAAACCCCTTCGTCCACTGAAGTAATGGCAATTTCTGCGTTTATATTCATCCACTCCTTATATTCATACTCTCTCTTTATCAGTGTTTTTATAATTTCCGCATCTTCGACATTTTCAGCCGTATTGCAATGTGCGATCTCAATCACGTATACCGCGTAGATGCCCGCATTGCGCAGCGTCTCATAAAGACCGCCGAATTGATCGATCTCCTCAACCTTGGTCAAATATATTTCAACCTGCGTAAGCAGACCTTGAACGGCGTCCTTGACCTGACCTAATCTTTTGGGAATGCCAATATCCGAAGGCACACCCTCAAACCCCGGTATCTCATAAGACAAATAACCTTTTATATCATTTGGCGCCGGAAGATACATATCCTCAAAAGGAATTTCTCTTGTCGGGAAAATCGTCTTTGCATCCAGCCATGAATTGACGTGCAGTGTCTCATAGGGAATCAGCGTATCCAGTGCAAATCCTATTTTGTCAGATCGCTCTACGATATGCCCGTTATTCCTGACCGCCGCCTGCTCAACCTCCAGATTTTTGACCACATCTTCCCGGCTCTCTATATCCTCCTTTATCTCGCAAATAATCTTTTTATAATCCCGATAATCATAATCCTCATCAAAACAGTCAAAGATAAAGAAATCCACAACCGCGTAATCAAGAATAGACGTTCCTCTATATAAGCTGGCGCAATATTGATTAACCGAAAAAATATATTCATCAGGATATTGACGCATCAATTCTGTAAGCTGTCTGTACTTTACTCTGCCATCCCCCCGCCGTGTTGTCATATGCCAGTTTGCCTTGGCAAAATCCAACAGCCTGTTATAATCTTTTCTGAGCAGCGCAAAATCGATATCATCATCCCACGGAATAAAGCCGCCCTGCCTCTCCGCCCCGATCAGAGTTCCCCCTATTATGAATAGATCCAGTTTTAAAGACGAAATATCCTCTAATACCCGCTTTGCGTATTTCGTATTTCTAACCTGCTCCTTCCGCAGATACCCTTCCGCTTTTGGCAGTCCATACGGGTTGATCACTTTTTTCATATATTTCATTTGTTCTGTCCGCTCGAGCAATAACCATCTGAAATATTCCGATTTACAATAGGCTCTGTTTCCATATTCCTGAAGATATTCCATCGTTGCTTCGATCCCGTATTTCAAAACTCTAGCCTTAACCGAGCGATAGTAAAATACATAATCGACTATATCTATCGTTTCCAATTGCATTGCTATCTCAATGGCATTGCCGTCATTCGCTGCAATCAAAATGATATGGGTATCTAACAGTTCCAGCATTTGCTCAAAACCAATAATTTCCACGCCGTATTTATACGTGCCGACTATACTTCTCCGGTTATCGCAAAAATAAGCCACATTCTCTCTGCGCAAATTAATCAGCGCAACCGCTCCGGACTGCCCTGCTCCGAAAATTATAATTTTTTTCATACCGCCTACTCCTCCGTAGTCTGTAATGTGTTTAAATAAATAAACTCCCGCAGACCGATTACATCATTCTCTGTCATCGCTTTTTCTGTTAATTTTGCATGGGCAAGGTAATCTCTATGTTCGTCCGGGGTCAATGCTGCCGCAAAGCGGTTTATTTCTTTCATTTCATTATCAAATACCGCTACCGCTCCCTTTTCACCCACAGCCAGCCCGGACAGAGACATCCTCTTTGCATAAAACGCCTTATTTTCTACTATATAAGACTTCATCCCGTCAAGACCGTAAACATAGCTCTTTCCTTTCGGACTATATAAAAATAAAAGCCGACCATGTGCCTCTATCCCGTTAAAAAACGGTTCATCCGTATCATAAATAGAATCTGTTTCAATGGGATATGCTTTTTCAAAAGGCTTCCATTTATACAGCAAATTCCCGTGGTGTTTTACGATGTAAAAATATTCGCCGTCAAATGTAATCCCACCGTTTCCATTTTGCGTAGACGTCTCCATATTCTCCATCTCAAAAATTTCATAATTACCGATATCGTGTAAATCTATGCAGATCATTTCACTCCGAAACAAATCGGCAACGAATAATTTACCGTTATGAACCACCGGCGTCTGTTCCCAAAACAAATGCCGGTCTTTTTCCTCAAACAGTTCTCTGATCTGCCCGGATTTGAGATCGATTAGCAGGATATTCTTATAGTAATAGCCAAACAAATATACCGTTCCTTCAAAAATATATCCCCCTACAAACTTGCGTGCCCGCTCCGGATCAACATACGCGCTGATATCCATGCTATACCATTTCTTTTCTTTCAGGCGATAGTACCAAAACTTTCTGGCATAATAGGGAACCAATGCCAGTATATCCTTATCAACGCACACGCCGTTATAAAGCCTTCCAGCAAGTTTTTCCTCCTCCGGCATATCCGTTATCATTTCCACTTCGTTTGTCCTTAAATCCAACCGGAACATTATGTTCAATTCACGTCCGACTGCATAGATCTCATGCTCTCCAATGGCAAGCGATTCTATCGTTAATTCAAACATCCGTGAGGCACTGTCAGAAGCAGAGATAACAAATACATTTTGCAGCATAATCGGCTTTTTTATTTTCTTATAAAGCTGCACCACGGAACTCCAATCCCCATAATACGCATCAGATAACACCACCGCCCGATCCAGATCCGCCGAATCGTCATAAATCCCCCAGCCTTCCATAACATACCTGTCCCTGATTTCCTTATATGCCTCCCAAAGCTGCGGTCGCATACTCTCGATCGTCGCCTGAATCAAGGGGTGCGGTCTCCACAGCAGCGCCACCTCGTCTTTGTTTTCCTTGAAAATTTCAAACACCGACTCCATTTTTTCAAGCATCTTTTCACTGTGCCTTAACAGCGCGCTCACGCTCGTATTGTAAAGGACAATCTTCTTCCATCTCCCGTCCGGCTTTTCGATCACCTTCAGCCACTTCGCCGGAATCTCCAAATCCGCCTTTTTCGTATTTAACACCTTGTCAATCTTCGGCGACCCCGTGCCCAGAAACTTCTTCTCCAAGAGCCTTCTGTCCACATGTTCCCCGGGCAGTCCCATCTCCTTCGCCGCCTTCATGTATTCGTTGATGTAAATCTGCCGCATCTTTTCCGACTGCACGATCACCTGATGAGCATAGATTGTCCCTGGTGTGAAGCAGAAATGCTTCATACCGTCAATCACTTTCTGATTATCCGGCTCGATCTCTCCCAAAATAAAATAAGGAATATACACCAACATATCCGTAAAATTTCTCAGATTCTTGCAATAAAAGTAAGGGTGCACACTGGTCACATGATTGCATTCATCATAGGGATTATGTATATAAATCACATCCGGATGGCGCGCTTCCAGATCGTACTCGTCATACCGGGTAATCGGCACGTATCGGGGGTACTGATCCCCCTCATAATGCTCCTCTTTAAAGCTCCCGTCCGGATTTTTGTCAAAATAGGGAATCGGAATCACATAGGCATCGCAATTCGGGTCGGCGTCCGCCGCCTGCCAGACGCTCTCCAGCGAATCCCACATGGATGCTTTATAAGGAAGAAATACAACCTCCTTTTTATCTTCCGGCAAGTCATATCTGATGCCGTTTTGCAAGCCCGTCAACTGCCTCTGTATCTTTTTGGACACTTTCCGGCAAAGGTTTTCATCAGACAGGCTCTCGCTCATCTGATAAATGTTTTCACAATAGTCCTCTAAAATGTGCACGAGGGATGCAGACTCTTCCCCAAGAGTATCTATGTAAGTACCCAGCGTAATAGCGGATTCCTGACACTGTATCAGCGCCTTCGCTGCTCCCTGCGGATTAGAAGTAATGGCTTTTACGATGGCGTCATTGGCTTTCAGCAACGTATCCACTGTCTGCAGCATGTCCTTTTTTCTGTATCGCTCCACGCCATCACCACCCTTCCTTTGTCTCTATTCTCAGATAATGAAATCTCAGGCTAAAACTTTTACGGCACATACTTTTACACATAGAAAAAGACCTGACGCAAAGCAATTTCATACCTTACATCAGATCTCTTATGGTTCCGTCTTTATTATATTCACGGTCAATAAAAGTTACCGTGCGCAAAGCAGCAGCCTACACAACCGCCTCCACAATCGTCTTATCTCCAATCTTAATCTCGTTTACGCCTACGGTCTTATTTTTGTTAAAATTGAAGCTCAGCATATAACCCTTATCTTTATGGTAATAATCCAGATAATCCGCAAGCTGCCGTTCTCCTCGCTCATTGTATTCATTGCCATGCCAAATCTTCATCTCGACGATAAACTGCTCTCCCAGATAATCCACGATTACATCCGTACGACGCAAATCCCGCGTCTCAGCTTCGATGTAATAGTTGCCCGTACCGTTGATAATGGGCTTTAAATATAGAAGGAAAAACTTGCGTCCGTATTTTTCCACAAACTGTTCGTCGTTTTTGCTCCAGATATCAGAAAAATGCTCTACGAATTTTCCTATCACCGCATCCATATCAAGCCGACCATCCCGGATAAACTGACTGCTGTCGCCTTCGCCTTTGACATAAATCTCGCTGCGGATTGCTTCCTTCGCCATAAACAGATTCAGAAGGCACATTTCAAACAGACGGTTTGCTATCATCACACGACCGTTTTCTTCTTTTAAAAACCCGAACATCACACCCAGATTAATGGACTTTTCCTCCAAACTGAACGGAATACGCCTGCCACAGTATATGATATCCTCTATCATCTTATTAAGGTCTTCATAGGTATCTAGCTGTTTAACCATACTCTCAAATAAAAGATTGCTTTCTTTCAAGATGATGGTTACCGCTTTTTCCACCCCAGCTTTTGACCAGGCTTTCTTTGCATCCTCAAACCCGTCGCTGCCCATAATCCTTTCATCAATGCGCTTACAAATCATAGATGCCAGCACCGGATAGCCTGAAGTATAGGCATAAATTTCTTCCGATACAGTCTGTGTATCCATGCCTGTATGGTAATCCGCTTCATACTCCGTAAGCATTCCCTCAATCTGCTGCGCCGAAAAGCTCATGTCAATATCAAAATCCGCTGCAATATTCCACGGACTGTTATACTGATGCTCCGATTCTGGACGGAGTTTTAATTTCAGGTTTTTAATGCTGTATACGCCAGCAAGGATTACCGAATGAAACGTCGGCACTCTGTCCCTCTCTAAATAATACGCCCGCAGCTGTGCAAGAAATTTGATAAACACCTCATTGTTTCCCGCGCTGTCTACCTCATCAATCATCAGGACAATCGGTCGAGAATTTCTTCTGCACATATCGCTCAAAAACCGAAACAGATCGTCCATTCCTATTGTCGGATTGTCCATCATAAACTCCGACAGCATTCCCCGCACCTTCTCCTGCTCTTCCCCTTCTTCATATTGAAGGGCATTACACATCATACTTAGTAAAGCAAAAGAAAATGTCTCCCCCGTTTCAAATTTTTCATCCGGCATTTTCTGAAAATCCAGCGAAAAAACGAGGTAATCTTCTGACAGATAATCCGCAAGCGACTGAAGCGTAGTGGTCTTTCCATACTGACGCCCCCTGTTTATGACAAAATACTTTTTTCTATCAACCAATACTCGTTTGATTTTTCCAAGCCGCTCATCCAATTTTACCATATAATGCTCTGTAACTTTGCAGGAACCTTCCGTATTAAAATACTTAGTCATAACCCGTTTACCTCCCGCCAATAATTTAAATGATATCACTATTTTAACATTATATCGAAGAGAAGTAAACCAAGAACTCTGATGTAAAATATGAAATTGTCAAGGTACTTTTTTAATTAACAAGGCATATTGGTTACTCTTCTGAGTAATGCGGAAATTCCGCTTCGCTCCCGGTACGTCTTCCTCTCGGAAGTTCCCAAGGGTCTTGGCATACCCAATACCCGGCACAAGCCGGCTTCTAATGCCGTTGTTTTTTAATCAAAAGAAATTTCCCACAGTCCTACTCCCGACAGGTCGGTTTCGGTAAAATGTTCCCCAAAAAGGACATTCATCTGTGAAATTTTTCATTATGAACTGCTTTGTCCTCTTTTCAGAGCGTTTTTGGCAGCGTTTTCCCGTTCGGAAAGTCTGGCGCCGCAGACCTCACAGGTAAAAAAGTTTTCCGCCTTTTTACCGATTGCGCCGCAGCTGCTGCATTCGTTGCTGATGTCTTTTCCGAATACTTCTATCAATTCAATGGCTTGTTCCCGGCATTTCTGGGTCAATCGGTTTCTCACATACCCCTTCTGCCACATACTGACGGAACTGTTAATTCTCTTATTTACGCCCGCTTTAGAGCTTTGCGGCAGCTTTGGAAGGTAAACCACAGCCGGCTTCTCTGTCCGAAGCATCCGGTTGATTTCCGCATTGATATAGGTATGCAATGTCTTTTCCAGTTTCTCCCTGCCTGCCATATACTTTTTTCTGCCCGGGTTTTTCTCCCTGTTCCTGCGGTATCGTATGTTACCTTCTCTGACGTATTCCGAAAGCGCATACTGATAATCACTGTACTTTTCCCCGTAAATACTGCCTTCATCCGTCACAAACATAGTGCGAATCCCCACTGCCAGCCCGATTTCCCTTTGATAATCCTCATGTTCCCTGATTTTCATCTCGACGGGTACATGGATGACCACATTTTCCTCCTCGGGAAAGAGTTGCACGATAAGCTGTCTGGCGTAACGGTTATTATCCGTCAGAGGGATGAAAACCCGTTTTCTCTTTTCTTTAATGGCCAGGTAAATTCCGTGATTATCATAACGGTAAGCCCGCTCCGACACCGTAAAAATATTTGCCGTATCTGTATGCAGTTTTCTCAAATGTCTGCGTACCTGTCTGCATAAATACTGATTCAGACGTTTTTCATCCACTTCCAAGCAGATTTCTTCAAAAGGCTTCTGCCAGTCTTCGGACAGATTCATTTTCTGCCCCAGAAGTATGCTCTCAAAGCAGTGGCTCTGTTTCATCACAAATCGCAGGTAATGTCTATCCTCCGGTGTCAGATTCTCATTCTCACGAATGCATTTCTCAACCCGTGCTCTCGTCTGTGTCCACTGGTTCTTGATATCACCCAATGCGTCAAAAACAGCCAGATAAAAATACACTGACGGCAAGCCAAGACTTGCCCGCAGACCACTTGACGTCATTTCATTCTGCACGGTATAACCGGGATAAATCTTCGACAGGCTTTTGATGCCGCCGTAACGCTGGTACACGTAATTCTTAACCGCTCTGTAATCCTCCGCAATCTCCTGCAGCTTTCCCATATCCGTCTCCGGAATAGGTCTGCTATTATATTGGCGGACTGTTTTGCATATGGTGCTTGGCGGCATACAGCTATCCTTTGCTCCCCGTCTTGTCAAATGTTTTTCGCAGAACTGGGCATTCTGCGAATTTACTCTTATTTCTCATGCAAACGACAGGAAATGCTTACATTTGACCACATAACTGACCATAATCAGCGGAAAGTGCGTTAATATATCTTCGTTTGGTATCCATGCTGGGATGAACATATCTGTTCAAGGTAATCTGTACGTTGGAATGCCCCAGAATTTCGCTGAGACTTTTGACATCCATGCCGCTGTCAATGCAGTTTGTGGCAAAGGTATGCCGCAAGATGTGGAAATTGTAATCGGGCGCATCGATTTGTTTCAGATATTTCTTAAAATGATTTTGATAAGTCCGCGGTTCCATTGGCTTACTGTTTTTCAGGACATACTCCTGCTCTTCCTGTCGAAACTTGGTGAGAAGTGACAGCAAGGTATCTGATATAGGAATTTCCCGCTTAGAAAAGATACTTTTGGGCGGCGTTTCTAAAAGAGCAGTTTTTGCCGGTCCATCTTTACTTTCGATTCGTTGTACGGTCCTGTTGACATGAAGCAATCCCTTCTCCGAATCGATATCCTCCCACTTCAAAGAACATATTTCCCCCAGACGGAGACCTGTGAAAAGGCAGAGATAAATTCCCGCTTTGGAAATATCCATGTCGCTGTAAAGAAATTGTATTAATCTGTTCTGCTCCGTGCGGTTCATAATCTCAATTGCAGACGGTCTTTTTGGCAAAGAGTAGCCTGTGATAACGGGTAGGGGATAGCCGTACTGTTTTTCAACAAAACGCAGCGCCTGTTTCATGGCGGCAAGAATACTGTGTTTGGTTGTATCCGATACCTCCAAAGCCGACAATTGCGCTTGAATATAACTGCCGGTCATTCGGGAAAGCGTGTCTTTGGAAAAAAGCGGGCGGATGTGACAGGTATAGAGCTTTTTATATTTAATATAAGTAGAATATTTTCTGCTCTGCTCTACCTCCTCCAGCCATTCTTCCATAAGCACGCAAAAATCGGTATCACAGATTTGTAGCCTGCTGTTCATTCGGACGACTGATAAATCCGGGAAATCGGTTTTGCTCAACACATACATTCTGGCAGTAAGCTTTTCTTTCACTTCACTGTAAGATTTTCCGTAAACGGACAAATACTTCTTTTCACCATTGGCGTCTATTGTTTGATAACGCCCTTCCCACCTTCCGTCTGTGCGTTTCCTTATGTTGTCACCTCGTCTTGACATATGTAGTTCTCCTTTCTGACCACTTTTTTGACCACAAATATACCATTAATAACAGTCCACGGGACAAAATATGCCAAAATTTTACAAGGCATTTACCAAAAACGGTTTTTCGTTCTTGACATTCCGCACATCCGTCTTTATAATGAAAACAAAGCATATTACTTTCTTGATAACAAATATTCGGCGCAGAAGATTTTCCTGCATCGGAATCATATAAAATCGGTATTTATAACCGATTTTCCAGTCTATGTTTCAGAATTTCTATGCTTTTGAACCCACTATAACAATTTAAAAGCAGGGGATTCTAAAACGATTTCTCCTGCGGAACAGGAGGATGTAAGAATGGAATATGCAAGAATCAGAAAAGAGGAATCATTTATGGAGAAGAGAGACGGGAAAGGCTACACGATTGCGGATATCGAAGCATTGCCAGATGGAGAGCGGGCAGAATTGATTGATGGTGAAATGTTTATGATGGCAACGCCTATGACGGTGCACCAAAGAATCTTGGTAAAGCTTGTTTTTGAAATTGAGACATATATACGAAAGAATAAAGGCAACTGCGAACTTCTCCCCGCGCCTTTTGGCGTTTTTATCAAAAAGGACGAGCGCAACTACGTTGAACCGGATATTTCGGTAATCTGTCATGGGAATAAGCTGGATGAAAAAGGCTGTCACGGTGCGCCTGACTGGGTGATTGAAATGTCATGTCATTCTTTTTCTGAACGGATTCAGACAGGGATTTACAAAGACCTGTATCTCGATTTTACAGAATTTGCAAAAAGCTGAAATACTGCTGCCAAAACATAGCAGTATTATTTTGCGTGCCAAAATTGACAAACGACCTTATGTAAAGTATAATTTATGACGATACATACCTTGCAAACAATCATAAGGTACAAGATTACAAACATACCAAAATTCGCAGAATGCCCAGTTCTGCGAATTTTTTTGAATCAAAATCCGCGAAGCGTAATCCGGCAGTAGCCGCCGCCTTCTTCCCCGTTTCCGAACCAAATTTTCCCGCCATGCGCCAAAATAATCTTTTTCACAATCTCCAGACCACAGATATTCTCTCTGGGGGAATCCTTCTTCCGGCTGCGCAGGCGGCGCAGGACTTCTTCGGAATAACCAACGCCGTTATCTTCCAGACGAATAACACATTTTTTCTTTTCCTGCCACATGGAAATCCTGATTTCCACAGAACCGCTCTTGCCGCTGTGCTTCACGCTGTTATTAATCAGGTTGCGGAATACCCGCACAAAAAGCTGTCGGTCCGCATTTACGCACAGCTGCTCCGCATCCGGCGCGATCTGCACATCTATTTCCAGCTCTCCCGGCAGGGAATCGTTAAGGAAGGAAACGACAACGCCTCGGATAATCTCCGCGGGACGCACTTTTTCTTTCCGCAGCGCCTGCATAGAATATTCCAGTTGAGAAGTCAGATTTAAATCGGCAATCAGTTCTTTCATAACCATACTCTGATGCCGTATGACAGCCGCCTGCTGCCTTGCATCCTCCGGCAGTCCTTCGCTGTGTTCCAGAGTGTCAGCATATCCCATCACCACAGAAAGGGGTGTGCGGATATCGTGGGAAATACCGGCTATCCACTCAATACGCGCCCGTTCCCTGTTTCTCGTAAACCGCTTTGTAAAAAGAAACGCCAGCGCCACTATCCAGATAAAATTGATGAAAAGGTAGGCAAGAATCGTCCGTTTAACAAAATCCATCCATGGAATACTAAATTCTATATTGTATTTCCACATTGTCTCCTTCTGCATCCCCACTACCATAATGCGGTCATCCCATGCACGCATCTGCACAGGGTATCCTTTCAGATACCACTTACTCATACGGGCAATTTCCGAGCGGCTATATTCCTCCTCAAGCTCTTCCGGTTTGCGGATGCTCCATATCACCCGTCCGTTCTCATCAAGAAGCATAGCCCACTGTTCTTTCTGTGCAAATTCCTCCGCCAGCTCCTCGTCAAGCTCATACCCGCTCTCCGTAAGGCTCAATGCTTCCATAACTCTGCCGCCGTAAATATAATTGGAGTCCGTATTTACGTAAGTGACCGCCGCCGAGATAAAAAACACAATATTTAATATGCCCGTCAGCACAACAACGCCAAAAACCGACAACACACCATAAAATAAAAGACGTGTCATTTTTCTGTAATTATAGTTCAACTCTCCTTTTCCACTTCTCATACCAATCTGTATCCCAGCCCCCTCACCGTCAACAGATGCTTTGGATGGGAAGGGTCTTCCTCGATTTTCTCCCGCAGCCTGCGGATATGCACAACCAGCGTATTTTCATACCCGTAGTTTTCTTCCTGCCAAACAGCGTCGCACAACGCATCAATGGTCACAATCCGCCCTCTCTCCTGCGCCAGTTTCTGTAAGATGGCGTATTCCTTCGCCGTCAAAGCTATTTCCTCCGCCTTTTGTGCAGCACCGTTTTCGCCACTCTGCGCTATACCGTCCCGATCTTTATTCGCCTCTCCATTTTCTGTGTCCCTGCTCCAATGAGCGACCCCGCTGCCCAGATCCACCACACATCTGCCGAGTACAATCTTTTCTGCCTCCTGCATACTCTTGACCCGATACACCCGTTTCAGCACCGCCGTTACCCGCAGAATCAGCTCCTCCGGCAAAAATGGTTTCGTAATATAGTCGTCCGCGCCGAGTCCCAGCCCCCGCAGGCGGCTTTCGTCCTCATCCCGCGCCGACAGGAAAATCACGGGCACCTCCGATATTTGCCGCAGCTTTTTCAATAAAGAAAATCCGTCTCCGTCGGGCAGCATGACATCCAAAAGAACGAGATGCGGCTCTTTCAAAGCAAACAGTTCCTCGGCTTCCATACAGTTTGCCGCCACAGTCACCTTATGAAATCCCGCGCGGCGCAGGAAGCCGCTTACCATGTCGCGCAGTGTCTTTTCATCATCTACAAGCAAAACTTTGCAGTCATATAAATTCATGGAAAATTCCTCTCATTTTGACCAGTTCCCTAGTTCAGTATATTATTTTCCACACTGTCTGAAAAGATTCCTGCGCGATTCTTAAGGTAAACGTAAGATTCAGAGACTATTGTCCGGCAAATTTCCGCAGCTCATCCCTGAGTGCAATGCCCTCTTCGGTAAGCTGTACTGGCTTTCTTTCCTCTTTCTCGTTCTGCGCGTGGAAATCACCAGACCAGAATCCGTCCGCTTCAATATAATTAGGCTTTTCTTCTCCTTCGAAAATAAAATTATATACCGTATCATGGTAAGGCTCCATAATTACCTCCGAGACTTCCGACACGCCGTCAGGCGTCATGAGCTGGTCCCCTATCTGCAGTCTGCCTGCCGCCATACGTCTGCCCTTCGGTGTATCCCCATCCTTTACTAACATGGCGTGACCGCCGGAAACACGGGTCTGCTTACCGTCTCTCGTCACAATCTGGATAATCTCCTCATCCTCCCCTGTCAGGATACCCGACACCGTGAGCATATTGCCGTCCCGCGCACGTATTTGTTCTCCCGCCTCGATTTGCTCCGCCCGTTTCGTACTGCCGTCCGCAATCCGAATCAGCGTATCTTTCGCAAAACAACCCCAATAAATCTCTATAGGCGGGATATAGACTGTCGTCGCGTTCTCGCGCACATAATACGAGGTGACCGTATCCGGTAAATGATCACTTCCATAAATATTTATTTCATAGATATCATGATCGAAACCCGCCAATTTTTCATGTTCAACCCTTAAAACAAACCTCCCTGACAGAAAACATTTATGTACACTGTTATTCAGAAAATCACCGGAAATCCCGCTGTACCAGTCATACGGGCTCAACCCCGCATATACAGGCAGTTTCAAATCAAAATGCGCCGTTTTTGTCTTACTGTCATAAGTCAGCGCGCCATTTTTCTGTAATGCCTCTCCCAGTTTATCGGGCGATATATCCGCGCGGTGCCGTGCCAGGGTATACCTCTCTTCCTTTAAGAAATAATGCATCGTCGAAACCGGCACCTGCTTGCCGTCCTCTAAAATATAAGAATCTATTTTCGCGCCTGTCACTATTCCTTTGGATACATCCCGCAGTACAATGTCTCCGGAAATCGGTATAATTGTCCGAAGATTTTTGATATCGTTATTACGATGATATGGACCATTTTCATCCCAGTAGTCCGCATTACTCAGCAATTCCGGATTATTTCTGGGTGTCCTTCCGTACAAAAACTTGATTGTTCCATCCGTCTTTCCCTGATGCCAATGGGGATTCGTCACCGTTATTTTTTTAACGTAGCTGGTAGCTTTCTTCCTGCTAAAATGAAAGGACTGGCAAACTGGTTCCAGAGAAATCAATTTCTGGTTTTCATCGTAATAGGATATGTTCATTTCCATAACCAGCTTCCTGCCCTCAATCTCATTCCACGGTATCTCCTCCGTCTCCACTTCATCCACGATGTGCTCGACATGATCCTCATACAAAAGTGTCATTTGCTGATATGTTTGACCGGATTCCGCATCCCTGAAATTCAGACGTACAACAGACTCCACCAACCGGGGTTCGGCATCATCAGCCGCCTTCTCGGATACTATCGGCAAGGAGTTATAATAATTGGACTGCAAGGCGACGGAAAATTTATAAAAATCATATTCTTCCTCCGCATTGTCCGACACAGCATCCTTACAGCACGCCATGCTTTTGGCGGACACGCCGATCTGACTTGCCGATGTTATCTGTGTTTCGAATCGATACTCTGAAGTATCATCCACCGCGCTTCGACCACACAACACACCTTCCGGCTCCCGCATCCTGCACACCGCAGACCAAATCCGGGGATACTTTTGCAGACACATTTCCCCTCCGTAAGCCTGGATAAACCTTCTCAAATCCCCGTCGTCGCGCAGATCGAGTATTCTCGGTCCTGTTGTCGGCAGAACCGTATTCATCAGATCACTTTCAATTCCATTGACAGACACCCCGCCGTCAGGATGATGGATTGTTATCTTTCCGTCCTTCCCCTGCCTGCCGCCGTTTCCGCCGTCCCCGCATCTGCCTCCCTTTGTACCCTTTTGACCGCAGCTGCCGCCTTTCCCTGCGGCACTGGCGCCACCTTCTCCACCGAATCCTCCGCGACCGCCTCTTGCCGAGTATACATAGGCATAACTTGTAGATTTCTTATTCTTCCTGCGATAATAAAAGTCTACCTCTGCACCGTCCCCGCCGTCTCCGCCATCGCCGCCGTTTCCACCGTCCTCACCGCTCTTTCCCGTGCCGCCGTTCCCACCGTTCCCGCCGGCAGCCTTAATATGCACATCTCCTTCCAGATCCTTAACGGTTATCTTAATCCTCCCGCCGCTATGACCATCGCCGCCTCTCTCGCCCGAATCGTAAGCGGCATTCTCTCCGTCCTTGCCCGTGACAAGAATATCAAACTCATTGACGCACGGATTGGTTTTGTGGTTGATCAGCTTTCGGATTGTAAGCTCTGTGAGTCCCTCCGAAATGATAAGGCATCCCTCCTCAACCAGCTCAACACAATCCAAATCTCCCGTAATGATCATTTCCCCTGAAATCGTTTGTTTACCCATATCAGTATTCTCCTTTTAAAATTTGTAATGCCAGCTTTCCGTTCCTTCTTCCGTCCAGAAGAATCCTCTGATTTCTTCCCCGTCAGCACCCCCTATCGCCGGTCTTGTCCTTTTCATAAAGCCCGGAAAATAATGCACATCCATAAATTTCTCACGATCGCATACCTCAAAAGCATACCCATTCAGCACAATGTATACTGCATTGGATTTCACCAGCCAGAGATTGTCATCCGGCGTCTCGGAACATTCAAAAATATTATCCCTGAAATCATCATCCAAATCATAAAAATATACCTTGTTATTGCTGCAGGAAAACGCCAGATAGCTCCTCTTTCCATCGGCAAGCACATCCGCCGCCACAAGTCTCGCATCCGCCGGAACGTTCATATACTGTCCGTTCATCAACGCGCCGCCCTTTAACTCATAAACCGCCAGCACATCCTGAAACACCAATACAATCCTGGGATTCCCCGGATCCGACAAAAGCGCGTAAGCTGCCAAAGCGGTTCTGGCTATGACTTTGCCGGACCACGTTTTGCTATCCCAGTCCATCTCGCAATAAGTCAGCTTACTGTCATCCAGATAACATACACAGAATTTATCCTCCGAGAGAGTCGAAGAATAGAAAGTATAGCCGGAAGCCGCAGCCGTATTTTCGGCATAAGCCTCCCATGTAACACAATCATCGCTGACATACAGGGTTGGATGGATGTACAGGTAATATTGTTCCCCATTGTCCTGATAAATTTTAAAACGCCCTTTCTCGTCCGTCCCGGGAAGACCTGTCGGCACTGCCTTTGCCTTATCCCACAGCGTCCGATATACTACCACGGACTGTTGTACCGCACATGCGTTATTGTAAGCTAAAAGTGTAAATTTCCGCTCCCTGTCGATTTTGACATGATAGGGCGGAAGGTTTGCCACCACGGCTCCGTTTTCGTCATACAGGAATGTCGACGCTTTCGCATTCTGGCAGATTCGCCATGAAATATCGCAGTCCCCGCCTTTGTGTACCACCGTCACAGGGTTTTCCGCCCCTGAAACATAAGCGCCGAACCGTTCGATATAAGCCGTGTATTCCCACGCAAGACTGCGCGTATATTCGATGCGTTCCTCCACCCCGCAAAGCAGCTCATCAAAATGACAGATGCAGACATCCAGCTTGATGGTGTCTCCCGGCACAAATCTATTTGTAAAAACACACTTATCCGACAACTGAAAGGTCACCGAAAAATCTGGTTCCAAAAAATCCTTCGTTGTCGTAATCACCATGCAGCCCTTCCCTGTATCCGGACATATGCCATAACCGATTTCCCAGTCCTTGTCGCCGTTTACATGAAACAAGTTACAGAAAGCCGCCACCCGGTCATTCCTGTCGTCCTCCGCATCAAACAACTGCTCGAAGCCTTTCATATAGATCGTCGGATATTCTTCGCCCTTCCCAACGCCTGTACGTGTACGCATACTTTCCTTTTTCAGTGCCGGCAATTCCCCGGTTATGGTAATAGAAAAGTCACTCTTAACCAGATAGATATCCGGATATTGTGAGACAAAGATTTTCTCCGGCAGTCTAACATCAATCCCTCCCGTCAACTGTATTGGTGTCTCCTTCCTCTCTATTGTCTTTCGTTTGTCCAGTTTACTTCCTCCTCTCTGCCAGTATGCCATCGACAATCATCGACCCCGCCTCGGCGATTTCTCCCATCGATAACGCATGATTTACAATTGCCAGCTCTTCATATTCCGGTTCTTGCTGTATTTGCGCACTGTGGTCAGCCCTCGGATAAAACAGGCTGTACTCGGTTCCCATCACAAATTCCGGCAGCTGTGCCGTCTCCTGCTGCGCAAGCACCGTATTGAGCTGCGCGGCATACAGCTGGTATGACGAAAAGTCCACATGCTCCCCGCAGACTTCCACCTGTTTTACCGGCAGGATCCCCGTGGTCACCGTGACCTTTAACATCGGGTCAAACAGCAAAGGGACATACGCCGCACCGCCCATTCCCCGCACGGTGACAGGCGGCGCATCCAGGTACTTTGCATCCGCCCGCCCGGCTCCAAAAGCGGCAAAACCATGTTCAAAATCCTGCGTGAAGCCGCAGCATACCCCGTCCGTACTTCTGTTCCCGTCCCCGAACATAACGGGAAATTCCTGTGCCGCAAGCCCGGCATCCTCAAATCTGCCGATGTCTTCATCCCTCCTTGACCAATGGGGCGCGCCATAATATTCCAGCTCTACCGCCATTTCCGCCAGCACAAGTGCGCGCCCGAAGATAAAATGATTCTGTGCCAGAGGAACGGTAGCGTTTAGCTTGGTGTCTATGGTCTCCATCACTTCGGCAAAGGCTGGCGTATCCTGTGCCAGAACATGAATCAGCTTCTCAATCCGCGGATCCACCGTCCCCGGCGCGACGGGCGATGGGAGGAATCTGCCAAACGTTCTCTTTTTCCCCTCAATCGTCCGATACGCCGTCTTCAATACCCCGATACTTTCCCCGGAAGCAGAGAACACGTTCAAGTTCCTGTTCAACAAATCGGGCAGGAAAATACCAATCACAGGCGTCCCGCACGGAAAAGGGGAAGAGAAAACCGACCGGTTCCCTGCCGACACAAAATCCGCCTTCAGCCTGGCTGCGGAAGTGAGCGAAAGCGGCAAAAAACACATGCCATCCTGCACCGGCAATAAATTTTCCGAGAAATATTTTTTACCCCGAAAAGCCAGCTCATCGTCCAACAGTTTCCTCTGTTCCCCAAAAGAAGATACCATGGCAAGTTTGGACAACCCGAAGTACCCCTCCCTGAGCGGAAAAATTTGCGCGTCACGCAGCACTGCCAGTCTTTCTGCCTCCGGCTCGTAGAAAGTTTTCTCCTCCGGCGAGATACAGGCGGCTACTTCCCGAGAAAAGGCATCCTTCGGGTCAATCGTAATGGGATACTGACAGGCATGGGCAAGCCCGCACAAATCAATAGTAAAACCGTCCAGTCTCTGGGATACCGCCGCCAAATCCTTAATCTTCCCAGCCAGCTTCGTAATTTCAGGATCGTCCGAGTACAGGGTCAGATATTTCTCCATCTGTTCCTGCAAACGGTATACACCGTGGGGCGTAAGCACGGTAATGCCCTCGCTGTGTACATCATGCCGCTGCCTGCTGCCCCGATACACGTAATCCGTATCCCCGTACTGCAAAACGCTTTCCGCAGGAACCGCATCCCTGTAATCGGGGTAAAACGCCGACTCCCACTGCATCAAAAGGGTAACCTGTTCTTCCGCTTCCCCGTTATAGACCACCGGAGAAACCTTGTCAGGAATCACCGGGGACAGTCCTAACCCCGGCAGCAGATTCTTTTGGTCCAACAGCACCGCCGAAACGATATAGTCCTTACATCCTTTCCATGCACCCATATTCTCGTCAAAAACATGCGGATCCGCGAAATATCTCCGGATCTCTTCCGCCGGGATATCCGCCGCAAGCGGTCCGGTCAGGCACAGAAGCGTGCCGTCCTTCTCAAACCGCCCGTCCTCCCCGAAAGCGTATGTCCTGTTCATGCCCTCGCCAAACAACATCACTGTCGGGTCATTTTGCAGGAAAAAGGGTTCGCCAGCTTCTTTCTCCAGCGTGCCGCCTATCTTTGCAAGGAGTTGTTCCAACGCGCCTTTCCCTGCTTCCGCCTCCTTTAGTTTGTCATAAATATCTGTCCTTCGCTTGTTGATCGCCTGAAACAGCGGCGCCATATAGCCTTTGATCTCTTCTTCCCGCTGCGGTCCTGCGTCCATATAAAGTTCCCACAGATAATACAGGGAATCCTTCTGATATTCCAGCATACGGCGCATCTTGCCAATCTCACGTTCCAGTAAAGCAAGCTGTGCATATTGCTTTTCGATTTCCGCCATATCCACTTTATGGTCTCCCTCCAGGTCTTTTGGCAGTTTTACGCTGTAAGACCTCTCTATGGGGTCCAGCCTGGAAAATCCCCTGTAATGGATATCATCATCAATCTTAAAATCACCGTCCGGCAAAGACGCCTCGCCCGCCGTGTCGTACTGGATGGACGTCAGGAAACGCTCCATTCCCTCCCGGTCTCCAAAATACTTTTCACCGATGATTGCCGACAGCGCTTCCGCAGAGCTCTTGCCTATGCCTATGTTGATCTCTCCCACAGGCACCGGCTGCTTTCCGGAAAGGTCGATGCCGCCCGCCACACCGAATACCATGCTCGCCTGGCAGACCGTCCCTTCCTTGTCAAGCGACAGGTCATAATCCGCCATAACCTTCTTCATATCGTCGATATTTCGCACCTGATGGAACAGGTCATTGACCGGATTGGAATAAATCCCCGTCACGCAATAAGTAAGCACCGCATCCGCCGGTACGCCTTCCAGACTGTCGTAAAATCCAAATACGCTTGCGCAG
>ERZ808037.555-NODE-555-length-32880-cov-14.959303_pt1 | contig 32880 bp, 25 predicted proteins | sample MGYA00380190_ERZ808037 | MGnify/ENA primary metagenome ERZ808037 (study PRJEB31490, sample SAMN06133399) | mouse gut metagenome | isolation source: J9 | host: mice | place: China: Chengdu | collected 2015-05 ...
TTTGCCAAAACGCCTTGGCCTGCTGACGCAGAGATAGTGATCTCTTGTATTTAGATACTCATTCGTACATGCAATCAGCCCCGTTTTATCTACATAGATTTCCGAACGGATTGCCTTCGCAAAACTAATATTTCCCGGATTCAAATAAATGCCCATAGACGCCTCCCTTCTGAAGCTCTCATGCGGTCTCTTTTATAATATAATTATAATACTTTCACTATGAAAAAACAATAAACGCGTCTCCTTGTCTCCGTGTATTCTTTGCAGTTATTTATCGAATGTTCTAAGTTTGTGTCATTCAATCACAGCTTCATACCCTTTGCAGACATCTATCCAGCTCACAAATCCAGAATATTTTTCCAGCTCAGGAATGCGAAGCTCAATGGCGCTGTTGGCGCTTCCACAGGCAGGAAAGACCGTTTCAAAGCGTTTTAATGACACATCGAGATAGACCTCGACACCCTCCTTTACCGCAAATGGACACACGCCACCCACAGCATGACCCACCAGCAGTTCTGTCTCCTTTGGCGAAAGCATCTTGGCCTTTTTGCCAAACTGCGCCTTGTATTTGGGATTATCAATCTTGGCATCACCAGCAGCCACCACAAGCACTGCATGGCCATCTACCATAAATGCGAGCGTTTTTGCTATTCGCTGCGGTTTACAGTTCAGCGCCGCCGCAGCCAGTTCCACAGTGGCACTGGATACGTCAAATTCCAGAATTTTTTCTTCTGTTCCATACTGTTTTAAATAAGTTCTAACTTTTTCAATCGCCATCTTCTTCTCCTTGATATCATTCTACCTAATTTTATCGTTTTCTTTGAATGTCCTTCCACGTTACTTGGTTCAATCGTGTAGCGGAAAATATTTGTGTGCGGCCTTCACGCCGCTTTGGAAGCTTTTTGCTCTGCATGGTTCTGTTCAATCGCGCGGAAAAAACGATCTTCTCCCTTCTTATCCGGTACTGTAGTCCCATTGTGAAGCGCAACTGCAATCGTGCAGAAAGCATGAAATACATAGTTATCTACCAGTAAACCACATACCGCCGATGTGCAGAGGGACGCCACTAACAAGAGCAGGCTCTGCACATTATTTCTTGACCGCTTTATCAAAAAAGAGGCAAGAACCCCAACAAGTATCCCGATTACAAAAGGAAGCAAAATCATTCCCACGACCGCAAACAGCGAATCAGAAGCGTTTCCATCTATTCCATTCACAATAGAAATGACCGTGAAAAATACAACTACGCCAATGATATCATCAATGGCAGCAAGGGGAATCAAGGTCTTTGTAACGGGCCCGCTTGTATGGTATTCATTCACTATTGATAACGCCGGCGCCGGCGCAGTGGCAAGGGCAATGCCGCCAAATATCAATGCCAGATAGAGCGGAAGTTCTGTTATAAAAAAGACGATGCCAAATACAACAGATACAAACAAAAATGTCCCGATAGATTGTACAAAAGTAATTCCAATAATCTGTTTGCCTGAGCTTGCAATTTTTTTTGAAAATAATCTCCCTGCCTATCATAACGCCTGCAAAGCACTCAAAAAATTTGATGAAAACATTATACCACAACGAATTTGTGATTTCCAAACTTACAATTCCGGCAAGGAAGGGACCAAAAACGATGCCGGCAATAAGCCAGTCAAGAATAGCCGGCAGTTTGATCTTAGCGATCAGTTTTCCACAGGCAAAAGCGGTACACAGAATCGCAAAAATATGAAGCAGTTCAATCACCATAATACTTCCACCAGCCTTTCTATCACTTCCTCCAATACCGAACCGTCCTCGCAAAGTTTTTCAAAAGAACCATCAACAATGATCCGAAATACTTTTTTGTCTGTTTCAGATACTTCTCCCCAGAATGATGCGGCAATCATTTCCCAAAGACCATCTGATTTTTCTTTTGTATAAGCATAAATTGCCTGATTCAGCTTATATTTATTAAAAATATCATTGCACGTCATTTTTTTCGAATCAAAATAAATATAAAGCAGTTTTTTATAAGCTTTCCTCGTATTCTTGCAAATACGCTCCCCCGCCTGCTTTATAGCGTCCGAATAATAGGTTTCATATACCGCGATGGAGAGCGTCTCTTTGTCGGGAAAATATTTGTAAATCGTTTTCTTGGATATTTTTAATTTGCTGGCTAGTAAATCTACTGAAAATTTCAAACCCTCATTTCTCAAACCTTCAATAGAAGCCCGTACAATCTTGTCTTTCATATTGGAAACAAATTTTCCTTTTTTGTTTCCGATATATAAACTTTAATGAATTTTGTCAATGAAATAAATGTAAATTCAAAAGAAATTCCTAGTTTTTTGTCCTTGATGAATCTTGAATTAATAGAATTGCAAAAAGAATTGTCTCAGAACTTTGTGATCATTTATTTTGCGGTGGTATCAGCATTTTGGAGCTGAATGCCGCTGGTGTCCTTCAATACCTAGACCCCCTTACGGCATCCAGTGCGTTATATCTCCCCACTTCTTTCTTTTTGAAAAAGATTACTTTTGATAAAGATTACTTTTAATAAAAAAACCACTTTTGAAAAAAGAAATTAGGTTCTTTCTGTACTTTGGGTATCAGCACATTCTCAAGATTTGTTATAAACCACTAAACTGGCTTAGTAAAGCAAAATGAGAATAGATGGAGTTACCCAAACATCAGAAAGAACCAGAAATTATTTTTGTCAGCACGGTCTCTTTTTCCTAAAGCCGGATATCCACATGCTGCAATACATTTGTGTCAGCGTCCTCGCTCTCATTTGGCTTCGGCTGGCCCTGAACTGCCGCCTCGCTCTCATTTGACTTCGGCTGACCCTGAACTGCTTCCTGCCCTGTCGTTTCCTCTGTCTGCTTTTCTTTCTGGTCCGCACCAGAAACGCTGTTAGCCGCTTTGTCGTCCTGTGCTGCCCCCTCTATCTCCTGATTTGCCTGTGCCAGCGTTGTAAGCTGTGCGGCGTCTGCCGCCTGTGCCTTCTGCTCAACCTCTGCAAGTTCCTTCTGCTTCTTCTCGACATCGCCGCCTCTTGCGGCGTCCTGTTTGATTTCGGCCTTGAGAATCCCTGCCCGTCCTTCCATTTTGGTGGCGACACTGCCCTGTACTTTTGCCTGCTTCATGGCAGACTCCGCTGAAATCATCGCCTGCATACTGTCTTTTGACAGGCCGTTTGCAGTTGTCTCTGTTTTCTCTGCCCTTTTTGCCTGCTGCTCCTTGCGCTGGTCAATCTGATGCTGCCTTAGCTGCTGGTTTAGCGCTGTAATTTCCTGCTGAATTTCCTGCCGCCGTTTCATTTTGTCCTCCGGCGTCATCTCAGGGCTGGCTGCCAAGTCCTGAAGCTGCTTCTGCGCATTTGCAATCTGATTTTGAAGCGATTTGCTGACAGAATCTGTCGCCGCACTGCCTCCACTGTTTGCTGCTTGAAATGATATGCCATTTACATTGCTTATTGTCATATGCCCATACTCCCTTCACTCTTGATTTGTTTACATTGATTGATGTAACACATTCCATGCACTTCATTCCTTGTATCGGAATTTTTTCTTTGCTTCCAAACCGAAATGCTGTGAAACAGCGTTTTTCTGTTGTGAATCTGCGCAATCCTATGTTACAATAGGAATAAATTACTGAGAAAGGCATGATGACAAATGACTGCACTGTTTGATGAACGCGTGGAAACTGCGATTCAGCTTATATGGTTTGACCGAAATCCCAGCCGGCGCGAGGAGGCGCTATCTATGCTGCGCGCGGCTGCCAATCTGGGAGATGGCGACGCCTATTATTTTCTGGGACGCTGTTATCTCGGAAAGAGCTATGTGGACCCTGTCGTCGGGCTGCCAGTGGACACAAGCTTTGCTTTTGAGTGCTTCCGCACCAGCCTGACACTAGAGAGTGCCATCGGCATGTTTGGCGCCATGCATCAGGAAGGCTTTGAGCCGCCGGGCGGCACCATTGTCCACCCTCCTTACCATTCAAAAAAAGAAATCTGGGAAGCTGTATCCGAATATGCCGCGCAGGGTCACATTTTTTGCAAATATCTGATTGCAAACGCGTACTATTACTGTACCGCCGGCGAGTTTCTGGACATCACCCCTTCAAACACCGGCGCGAAACAGTACAAACGGTATCAATATGAATGGACCGCCTCCGCCATGCGGCTCTACGAGGAGTGTGTGGCTGCCGGGCTTGGCATCGCACTGCCCAATCTGGTAGACCTCCTACGCACTGGCAGAAACGGCGCGCCAGTGCAGCGCCAGCGCGCCCAGAACTATATTCACCTTGGTGCAGACTTAGGAATCGGTGCTTACGAACGTATTGTCGGAAATGAATACCGCGATGAAGGCAGACTGGCAAAAGCTATTGAGATGTATGAACGTGCGCTGGCGCACAAAGATGATTACGCGTATTACTGCCTTGGCAAGCTCTACACTTTTAACGGTGCCATGCCGCTTGACTTGAAAAAAGCGCTCTCCTATCTGGAGGAAGGCTCTGCGCGGCTTCCAGATGATGCAGGCTTCTGCAACCTGCTGGGCGAAATCTACTTCCACGGCGGTCAGGACGTTCTGCCCGATTATGACCAAGCGTTTATCCTGCTGAGCAAGGCATATTTCAAGGGCAGCACGTGGGGCGCGGACATGCTGGGCACCTGTTATCTCAATGGACTGGGCACCAAGACCAACCTGAACATGGCACGAAAATTATTTGAACTGCATCCGAAAAAACCACTTGCCGCAGGCGGTTTAAAACGCCTGCGGCGATAACGCGCCCTTGAAATATTCGCCTATTTTTGCGATGAATCACAGCGCCTCCTCCTTGAACAAAACCTCAGCTTTCCTTCTTGTCTGTCTCGTCTTTTTGTGTCCTCTCCTGCGCCTCTTTAGGCTGTACAAGCAACTGTGTCATGCGCTGCATGCGCATCTCCTCCTGCATTCTCTCCGCGTTCTTTTTCGCACGCTGCTCTTCCATGAAACGCTGAAGCCTTTTGTGGAAAAATATTTTATAGAGCACGAAAATAATCAGTATGTACGGAAGCAGACCTATCATCAAGAACAGGAATCCTTCCAAGAAATACAGAAATCCCCTGCCTGTAGACACGATGGTATGTTTCAGGCGGTCCATAAAGGTATTTCGCCTGACAGGCTCACTGTCCTTGCGGTATTCCATCACTTCTGTTATGCTGATGTTGACGTAGGAGTATGCCACGTCCATATCCATGTAACGCCTTGTGGTTTGCAGGTTGTTCAGCTCATACTGCACTTCTGACAGCCGCTGCTCAACAGTAATCATGTCCTCGATGGTCTCGCACTTTTCCAGCATTGCCAAGAGATTTTTTTCCTGTATCTGCAATGCCTCAATCTGCGCAGTCGTATCGTAGTACTTCTGGCTGATATTGTCCACGCTGGTTGATTTTGAGATTATCTTGCCCACGCCGTCGAGCGCCGCCAGAAACGTCTCATAATCTTTGGACGGAATCCGCACCTCAAGATAGTTATGCAGTGTGCCGCTTGTCTTGCGGTACTCCGCATAGTACCAGTTCTGCCCGCTGTCGCTCTCGCTCTCTGACTGAATTATGCCGCCGTATTGGCTGATCGTCTCCTTGATGGACGCGATTGCTGCCGGATAGTCTAGTGTTTGAATGTCGAGATTACAATGATACACCAGTTTTTCCTCAAGAAGTGTGATATTATCCGAACTTTGCGCCGGCTTCTGGGTCTGGCTTGTTGTCACGCTGCCTTCTTCTGCCGGCACGGCTTCTTCCTCCACTGCCGCAATTTCTTCCTTCATTGATGCCGCAGTGTCATAGGCGGCACCCCCGGCAAAAGATTTCTGCGCGCTGCTGTTTGTGACAGGCGCCGCAGTGTCTGACATTACCGCACTTGAACTGCCCGCTCCGCCGCAGCCTGTCAGAATGCACACCATAAGAGCTGTTACGAACGCTGTTTTTGTCTGCTTTTTCATCATATTGACTCCCTTCCTTTCCAAATCCACTGCGCGTGACAGAGAACGCTGTGTCTGTCTGGCGCTTTTATTTTGCTGCATGTTACTATAGATACGGTGGAAGTGTTTTATTTTTATGGAAAATCAGACAATTTTTTCCGAATCTTCCATGCGGTAGCCGACACTGTGAACTGTTTTGAGGCACGCTGGCTGATGAAGTTTTGCGCGCAGGCGTTTCACCGTGACAGAGAGCGTATTATTACTGACGTAAGTTTCATTGGTATTCCAGATGGCTGACAGGAGTGTCTCCCGCGTGACGGTTCTGCCTTTATTCTGCATCAGATGCAGAAGCAGCCGGTATTCCGACGGACTTAGATGAACCTCCTCGGCGCCGTAGCACACCTGCATTCTGCTGCGGTCTAGCGATATCACATCACAGGTAAAATGCTGTTTTGACGCGCCGCCCCGCTTTTGCAGCAGTGTGCGGATCCGCACGAGCAGCGCATCTAGCTCAAACGGCTTCACGACATAATCCTCGGGTTCCGTAATCAGGCTATGAATAGGGCTGCGCGCCGCGATAAACAGCACAGGCAGTCCGCACCAGTTTTCGCGCAGCCACTGGCATAACAGACTGCCGTTTCCGTTCGGCATATGCCAGTCCACCAGAACGAGCGCGGGGCGCATCTTGTTTAGTGCCTCCTTGATCTCGTCAATGGTCGGAAAGACACAGACATGGTATCCTGCCTGCGCTAAGAATTTTTTCACTGCCTGTGCGATTCGTTTATCCTCCTCCATGTAATAAATTTCTATCATTTTATAATACCTCATTACTTTCGCAGTAATAATTAAAATACCGTTCCCTAAGCGGGTGATAGGAGCCTCTCGGCAAAAAAATTTTCTTGCCGTTATCCATCTGGATTTCTTGGGTGCTCAGGCTCTCTATATACTCAAGATTCACAATGTACGCCACGCCAACGCGCACAAACTCCCGGTATCCGGCAAGCATTTCATAGATTTCTGCCATCGTTCTTCGCAGTTTGTACTGTGTGCCGTCTGACAGATAAAGATGCTGTGCTTTGCCCTGCGCTTCACAGTATACAAGCTCGCTGACGGAAATGCGCTGTATCCTTCCCTCAATCCGCAAAAGAAGATATTTGCGGCGCGCCTCCTCCTCTTCCGCCAAGAATCTGTTTAACACCGAAAACAGCTTTTCACTGGAAATCGGTTTTACGAGGTATTGGGACGCCTCCACGCCGAACGCCTCCAGCGCATGATCTCTGGAGGTGGTGAGAAAAATAATTTTTCCGCGGTTTCCCATGGCGCGCAGTTCACACGCCGCCTCAGTTCCCAGCTTGTTTGGCATGTAAATGTCCATGAGGATAAAATCAGGCGTGTATTCCGCCTCCTTGATACGCCTGAGCAGGTGTTCTGCACTCTGAAACCGCTCAATCACAAATTCTGTCTCAGGACGGCTGTTCTCATACGCTCTCAGCATCTGCTCTGTCTTGTCCAAATCTGCTTCTTCATCATCGCAGAGTGCTATTAAATACATAGCAAGTCTCCCTCCCTGTCACGCATTCTCCGTCGATGGCATATTCATAATCAGGCGGAACACAAATACGCCGTTGTCATTCTTAAAATCATATTCGCCATCAAAATTTTCTGCCGTTTTTATGATACTGAGCACCCCAATGCCGCCTGTGTACTCCGGCATAGGCTGTCCATTTTTTAGCTCTGTCTCTATCCTGCAAGTATTCCTACAGCATATCACCAGCTTATTTTTCTTTTTCTTGAGCATAAGATGAATAAAGCAATTTTGCGCTGGAAACTGTTTTTTCACCTCTATGCAGCCATATATCGCATTTTCATAAGCATTGGCTAAGATTGTCACCAAATCAATGATGGGAACCTTTAGATTTCTGCCAATCTCTATGTCTAGTATCACCTGAATCTGCTCTCGTCTCGCCCTTCTGGTGTAAGCGGACAGTATGTTATTGACCGCAGTGTTAGAACATATATTCTCTGGCGTGCGAATATCCAGCTCACGTTCATACTCTTTGAGATACGCTAACAGCTCGTCCTTCTGTCCCCTGCGCAGATACTCCGCAATCACTGCATTATGATGTCTCGCATCATGGCGGATACGCCTTCCTGACTCCAAGGACTCCTCAAGGATTTCCATATTCCGCTCTAGCAGCCTGTGGGTCATCTGCATGAGCTGGTTCTCTTTCTGGTACTCCTTCTCCTTTCCGATATGCAGATAAAGGCGGAATACCAGCAGTTGCAGCGTGCCTGTCAGGAAAAAATTCATTAAAATCTGAAACAGTCTGTAGGGAGTCTGGTCATGGATTTTGGGATTTAAGATAAAGCCGATGCCAAAGAGCAGGCTGATGATCAGCACCATCACGCTGAATCTGTCCAGCTCATTTTCAACATAGTCACCAAAGCCGCGGATCGACTTCTTAATCCGCTTCTCGATAAACAGTGCAATCAACAGAATTAAGAAAACACGCGCCGCGATATCTGCCCACACATTTCTGTGGAAGAAAATAACGGAGATCTCGATGCCGCCGATGAGATACACCGCCAGCAGATAAAAAGTCAGCGCGAGCTTATACAGCGACAGACAGAGCGAATCCCTGCTCAGAAGCAGCGAACAGCCGGCAAAGACCACATACATCACAAAGGCTACCACCTTTACACAGCTTGCCCAGTCAATTACATACCATACACAGGCAAAGACAATCAGCGCTGCGCTCAAACCACTATAACACGCTATCATCTTTTTCCTGTCATACCGCGGCTCACTCATCAGTGAAAACAGCAGGATTGCTCCTGCAAGGCTGACTGCAAACCGGAGCATTGCCACATACACTGTACCACCCAGCATACGCTTTCGCCTCCTTTACAGATATTTGTCAATCGCCTTCACGGTCTCTAGTAAGCCCATCATCAGCCCGCCTGCCTGCTCTGCCTTCTGTCTGGTGTCCGCGCCAAGCTCTGCCGCCTGCTGCGTTCCTGCGGTCACTTCCTCACTGACTTCTGAGATCTGGGTAATGCTGTCCACGATCGCATTATTTGATTCTAATATTTCCTCGATTTTTTGATAGATGTCCTGTACATTGCCGTGCAGACCGTCCATGCGGCTGCCAATCTCACCAAACTGTACATTGGCATTGACGATCAGATCATGCTCTGTGCCCGCTGCCATGATGACATTATCCACTGTGTTTTTCGCCGTGTCTGCGTTCTTTTTCAAATCATCGACAATATCATGGATACGCTCTGTCAGATTTCTCGTCTCATCTGCGAGCGCGCGAATCTCCGCAGACACAACCGCAAAGCCTCTCCCGGCCTCCCCGGCTCTCGCACTCTCTATCGAAGCGTTGAGCGCTAACAGATTCGTCTGGCTGGATATGGCAAAAATCTGCTCGGTGATTTCTTCAACTGCCCTTGCATTTGTGATCAGGCTGGAAACCGACGCCACCACCTGCTCATTTGCCCGCTTTGTCTTTTCCGCCTGCGCCTGCAAGCTGTCCACCGCCCGCTTGCCGTCTTTTACCGCGCCCTCAGAGCGCTCTGCCATCGCAAGCATCTCATCTGACATCTGCTTTGTCTCCAAGATCATGCTCTGTATATTTCCTGTCATGACTGTCTGGCGTTCGATGCTCTGTGCATTGTTGGCATTTCCCTGTGCAATTCCATCCAGCTCAGACACCGTGGAATCCACATACCGGCTGAGCTGCCGTATATGCTCCGCCGCCTCCTTTGAATCACGCTTCACACAAAATACCACCTCAAGCACTTCCCTCAAAAGGGTATCACTTTTCTCCCGCTCCTTGTCAATGCTGGAAATCTTCTTCGCATTGTTATCGTTTGAAATCTGTGTCGTACCGCACAGCACAATCATATACACTACGGAGGATGCCCCCTGCAATAACAGGGAGGTGCTGTTGAGCGGCGCGCCGGAGTGCATATGGCCGAGCACTGCGGCAATATATACCACATCCAATACATTGATTGCACCAAAAATCACGGCAATCCTGAGAATGAGTTTAAAATCATAGTACAAGATATAAATGACGGTCAGCGGGAAAACCATGATAAACACAAGGTCATTCTGCGCACCAAACACTGCAAGCCCGTATACCAACATATACCCTGCCATCGAGACGTGTTTGAATGCCGCGCTGTCCTTTCTGTGAAAATAAACGGAATAACATGCAATCATCGACGCGATGACTGAGAAATCCACTGCGAGCATAAATCCAAAGCTGATGTGCCCCTGTGCATAATCCCCGATATAACCAAAGAACAAAAACATATCAATAATTGTGACAATAATTAATACAAACTTGTTCACCCGTTTTCCAAATGTTTTTTCCACCTCTATACCTCCTAATCATATTTTTTGCGCGGCAGCCATACAGAATGCAAATTGCTGGAGTTTCATTTCGGGGGAAAATGAATACTCCAGCAACTCTAGCATAGTAAGATAAATTGTCGCGACAATTCGTAAGTTATTGTACAACAAAAATTGTCGAAAGAAAACACATTTGGCATAGTTTGCATTTTTTGAGGTATAGATTGCCACTGTTTAAACATGCTCTAGGATAGATTTCAGATAATGCGCGGACTGCTCGATGCCCGCCATCTGGTCGAGTTCTCCAAAATGCTCGATGGACAGATACCCGCGGTACCCAGCCGCCTTCAGCTTCCTGACCAGCTGCCCAATGGGAATGTAGCCGCTGCCTGTCGGCACAGACTGCAAGCCGCTGCCCTCGCTGCCTCTGTCCTTGCAGTGCACATGCACGATATAATTTTTAAGCAGCTCATACGCGTCCATCACATTCTCATAGCCAAACGCAAAGTTGCCCATATCAAAAGTACACCTTAGCCCCGGAACATTTCTCATAAACCACAGCAGCTCATTCATTCTCGAATATGGTGCCCCGGCATTGTCAAAATCCTCGAGCGTCACCTCAACCCCCAAGGGCTTTGCATACTGGACTAGCTCTGTCAAAGCCGCCTTCATGGTCTGAATGCACAGATTTTGTTCCATAAACTGCCCGACTGCATCATAGTCTCCGCTCACGCTGTGGAGCGCTTTTGCCTCGTCCCGCTCCAGAAAGCCCGGCACGAGCAGAATCCGCTTCACGCCCAGCCTGTTTGCCAGCTCAAGCTGCTCTTTTGCACGGCTCATAAAATCGTGGTCTCTGAAATCAAGCATCTGGTAAATCGACGCCACCTCCATATAATGATAGCGAAGCGCCTCACAGATGCGGTCAAGGTCCTCAGCAAGCTGGCTGTACTCAATGTCAATGCCGCGGATTCCGGCATCGCTGCACCGCCTCAGAATCTCCTCCACGGAATACCTGCCTGCCGACTGCGACGCTGCCTGCGTGACATGGTCATAAAATACAGAGAGTTTCATAGGGTTTTGATATTCCTCCTCCAGCGTAGCCTTCACTGCCGTACAGCCAAGCGGTCTAAGCTGCCGCTCCACTGCCGAACACCAGTTCACCGCATTGGCAAGAATCTGCTGGATTTCGGGTATATGATAAATCGGATATTCCTCATGTCCCGGCTGGAAGTAAAAAATCCGCCCCAGACCGCGCTGGAACGTACAGCCGCTGCGAAAGACCTCACCGCCTGCAAACCAGCCTGTAAATACCACATCATCAGGCTTTGGGATATCAAAATATTCCCCGTACATCTCCTCGATGGGAATGTCTAGCTGCGGCGGAATCCCCTGCGCAATAGGATGCGACGGCGCAGTCACAAAAAGGCGCTCGCGGTCTCCATGCTTCCAGCGCAGTGTCATGCTTGTCCCCATCAGCAGACGCATTATCTTCGAGAGATGTGCGGCGTGGAGTGCGATCAAGCCCATTCCCTGAAGGACATGCTTTTGTACGCGCTGCGCCACCTCGTCCGAAAACGCTTCGTGTGCCATGTGCCCCCAGTAGATCAAAACATCTGTCTCAGAGAGCACCTCCTCCGTCAGTCCGTGCTCTGGCTCAGACAGTGTCGCAGTGCGAAGCCACAAGTTTTTATCCTTTGACAAAAAATCCGCGATACATTCATGGATTCCCTTAGGGTAAATTGCCCGCACCTCCTCCTGCTGCTGTTCATGCAGGTTTTCATTCCATATGGTTACTCGGATCATGCTTCCCCCTCCTCCGCCTGCGCGATTTTTATAACTCTAACTGCTTTAACTCCTTCGCCGCTGTATCGTACAGATATACTTTTCTTGATAAGATTTCTGATGGGTCAAAAGTTTTATTCACATGCTTGATGCTGTTCAGAATCTGTCTTGGCGACATGCTCCCTTTCTTGTGCAGCCGCACATCATGAACGCTCGTAAACGCCACATAATAGTCACCGCCGAACAATTCCGCAAGGCGTTCCTGCACACCGGGATAAAACATCGCGATCGCACCGTTCATCTGCGATGTGGTCGTGATTGTCGGGACAGCGTGCGCAGAAAGCGACTTAATATCGCTGTTGAGCGCCATAAACGCCCCCTTATGATAGGGCGGATTGTATGTATCCATCATATTGAGATACAGTCTTGGCGGCGCCATCATATAGGTATTATTCAGCGCATTATCCCATACTTCCTCCTCAGGCAGTCCCCACTTCTCCATCATCAGGCGCGGCATTTTCATGGACATGACATCATGCCGCTCTCCGTTTCGCTCGTCATTTGCCAGCACATAGAGCACCAGCGCCATGTCCCCAATCCGGCGGGATACATTCTCTTTTAACTCATAGCGGTGGTCATTATAATTCAGCGGGCGGATAAAAAGCTTCTCCCGCAATGCCTCGTATTTGTTCTCTTCCATCAGCTCCATGATGCCAAGCTTTGCATACTTTCTCGAGCCTGCCAGATTGGAATTGATAATCGTCCACACCGCTTCCCAGCTTCCTTTTGCAAATTCTTCGTACAGGTCACTCACGGAAAAGCGGCAGACTTGGTGGTGCTGTGATTCCACCAGCAGTATGATAAAATCACCTGACAATACATCGGACTCCATCTTGTGATATTTCACATTTGTATTCCGAATCGTGGACAGCTCTCCCGGCTCCTCCGAGGTGAAGCCGTCTGGATAGTACTTTACCTGCTCATAGCCCAAATCATTTTTCTTTTCTTCCAGTTTGCGCAGTATTTCACTGCGAAATTCTTCATATGTCATTTTTTTCCTCCAATTATTTAATCACCGCATAATTTTGCTGTACAATCTTTTCCGCTGTTTTTGCATACAGCTCATAGTCGAGTCGCTGCCCTGCATCAGACACGTCATACAGCCTGTCTGTCCATGACCAGAGGGCAAAGCCTCTCACCCAGTCCCGCCGGCTGCACGCGCGAAACATTTCCTGATACCACGCTGCCTGCCCTGCCAAATCGGCTGCGCCGCGTACCGTCCAGTCATTTGGCACATGCTTAGAGCCTGCGACAGACATGCAGCCCGCCTCCGCAAAAAAGAAGGGCTTCTGGTATTTTGCAACCACAGCTTCTATCCGGTCTAGCTGCCGTTCCCAGTCCTCAATCGGATAATACCCGCTCGAAGAAATCACGTCCACACAATCCCACCATGTAACATTGTGCTCTTGGTATTTGTCTGTATTGTAAGAAACGAGTCCCTTGAACACGCTTCTAATCTCTGCGATGGTCTGTCTCCACTCTGCCGCACGCCGCTCTGCCATGACCATCTCACAGCCTGCAATGTGCATCTCACAGCCTGTCTCCTGCGCAATCTTGGCATAGTGCTTCTGAAACTCTGTATAAGAAGCAAACCAGTTGCGCCATTTTGGCTCACATGGCACCTCCTCATCAAAGAAATTAATATGCGCGCGCCATGTGCCGTTCTTGCAGTTGACAGTGGGTTTTAGCGCCACGCGCAGGCCGATGGACTGCGCAAAACCAATAAACTGCCTTAGCTCATGGTCGGTCATTGTATATTCCGAGGTATAATTAATATTCTCTGACTGCGGGGTATCTTGTAAACCGCCGGGAACGAGAATGATAAAATTAGCGTTCGTGCGTTCTTTCATCAGCCGCAGGCTCTGTCGGGCACAGTCTTGGGACAGGCTCCCTGCGGGGGCAAACGGGGCAAATGTAATGCCGTGTATGTCGGTAAATTTGGTCATGCGGACTCCTTTCATCTGAGGGACATACGGTTGTAGGTTACTCTTTTTTATTTTAACAGATGTTTGGGATTATTCAAGGGTTGTTGAACCGGTAGTTTGTTTTCTATATCCCAAACTCTCTTCGGATTTGTTCTACCTTTTCCTCTGTGCAGCCGCACTGCTGTGCGATCGCGGCATTATTTGTTTCTCCCGACCGTATCATCTTGAAAATCTCTGCGCTCAAAGTAACGCCTTTTATGATTCCCCGGGCTTCACCCTCAGCCTCGCCTTTCCGCCATCCTTCAAGCAGGATACTCTCTCCCAGTCCAGTCATTGAACCAACCTCCTTCCACAACTCCTGATTCTGCGAAAAATCAATGTATTCTTTTATTGTGTCCAGAAAATCCTCTTTGTGAAGCCGTAATCTGCATAGAATTTAAGACCTCCATGCAATTTCAGTATAACAGGTCTGCTCCGATTTGTCGAACACTTTTTCTATTTATTCCAATCTATTCCTATCTTCGCCTCCCCCACGGCTGCACGAACTATGCATAATATAAGTTTTATGAGCAGGCAGCGCGACCGTCACCCGTATTAAATCTGCCTTCGCCGCCGCTGTAATCCTGCCTTTGTGCGCCTCAACCAACGCTTTTGCGATGGACAGTCCCAGTCCGTAACCGCCGTTTTGCGAATTTCGTGACTGTTCTGTCCTATAGAAGCGGTCAAAAAAGTGCCTTAACTGCTCATCGCTGACGGGATTGGCATGATTGATCACGCTCAGTAAAATATGGTGGCTTCTTTTTTCCAATTTCAGCAAAATCTCCTCACGGACGCTGTACTTAATGGCATTGTCCAGAAGAATCCCGACCACCTGCCGAATGCTGTTCTCATCGCCGCGGCAGGAGAGCATCGGCGCAATTTCTGCCCGAATATTGTACCCGCTGCACTGCGCCAGCGTCTGAAAAGAACCAACCGTCTCACCCACCACATCTGAGATTGGGAAGTCGATCATGGTAAACTGCTGCCGCTTTGCGTCCATGCGCGACAGCGCCAGCAAGTCGTTGGTGAGTGCCGTCATTCGGTTTGTCTGCCTGCGGATATCCATGAGCCACTCGTTCTTATCACCGATTTCCATCGAAAGAAGATCTGCGTCCGCGTCAATGATTGTGATGGGCGTCTTAATCTCATGCCCCGCTGCCGCGATAAACTGCTTCTGTCTCTCATAGCCCTCCGACACAGGCTGCACAAGCTTTCCCGAAACAATCGAAATCACGATAAAAATGATCAGAAATCCTAAAAAAGAAATCAGACAGTTAATCATCAGCGCATTTCGAAATGTGCTGAGCTTGCGCCCGCAGTCCAAAAAAATGACACGTATGTCATATTTGTCCGTGTCTGTCCCATACCTTTTCCAAAAACGGAAATCACCGATAAATCCGTTGTCACCGCTTTTCTCAAATGCCTGCTCTGCGTAGTCCGCCGCCTCGGCATCATCTACCATAGCGATGCGGTCTGTGCTCACTGAGAGGACTTCGCCAGCAGCAGACAGCTCCGTGGTGAAAAATCTTGCCTCATACATCATTTCTAATGAAAATGCTCTCCTCCCCAAATGAAACTGTCGGCTGTCAGACGCCTTCTCCTCCAAACGCTCCCCGCCCTCTGCCTCCGCTTCCGTATCATAAAGTTTTTTTTCAGTATCAGCCTTTTGCGTCACAGGCGCCCACCGCTTTGGATTCTCTGCAATGGTGTCAAGCAGCAGGTCGGCATCTGCCACCAGCTCGCGATACGTCAGCAGATTGCTGGATATCACGATAATTCCCAGCAAAAGCAAGAGCGATATGGTGGACAGCGCGATAAACTTTCGTCTGAGTTTTTTGATCATTTCGTATACTCCTCCAGTGAATATCCCGCATTGCGCCTTGCCCGAATCTCCACATCTGCCTTGAGCACCACAAGTTTTTTGCGCAGATACGAAATATACGTCCACACCACATTGCTCTCCATGTTTGCCTCATAGCCCCAGATTTTATCCATAAACTGCTCGGCTGACAAGATCTGCCTCGGATTTCGCATCATCAGCTCGAGCATCTGAAATTCCTTGTTGGCGAGCACAAAACTGTGATAGGGCGAAGAGAGTTCAAAGGTAGCGCAGTCGAGCGTGACATTCCCAAAATGCAGCTTTGCATCGGGCTGTACTGCCGCCGCGCTGGTTCTGGTCATGGCGCGTATGCGCGCAAGCAGCTCTTTTGTGGCAAACGGCTTCGTCAGATAGTCATTTGCCCCGCTGTCCAGTCCCAGCACTTTGTCGTCCACCTCCGCCTTTGCCGTGAGAAGCAGCACGGGAACACCGCTGCCGCCTGCTCTGATTTTCTGAAGTACCTGTATCCCGTCCATGCGCGGCATCATCACGTCCAAAATCACGCCATCGTACTCATTTGCCGCCAGAAATTCCAGCGCCTCCACACCGTCATACGCCGCATCGACGGTGTAATTATTCTTTTTTAATATCATCACAACCGCTTTGGAAAGTGATGCTTCGTCCTCTGCAAGCAGCAATCTCATATAGTTTCCTCCTATTTTGAGCGTCTCTCTAAACGCCCGCCTTCTTGAAAATCAGATGGTTCCGGCTTTCTCTCGGGGTGCTCCCCCTTCTTGAAGCCCTGCCTTCCGCCGCCAAATCCGCCGCCCTCACCGTAAATCAAGCCTTCCATTGTCACTGCTGTGGATAAATCGCCGGTTTTTACTGTATAAGAACTGCCTGCCTTAATCTCAGGCGTGCTGACCACAACAGAATTATAACTTTTCTGCATTGTCCATGCAAGAAGCTCCTTCCCTTCACTGTCTAGCAATACAATGTCGCTTCCAGCCGCGTTCTGCGCGGAAGTATTGACAAGAATCGCCCCCTGTGTTGAAGCCTCCCCGAAATTCTGCGCCATACTGCTCTGGCCTGCCGCCACCACGATGCCGCCGCTGATACTGGCTTCAATGTCATAATCAAGTGCACTGTCCCCGCCGCTTGAAGGTCCAGCCACATAGAGCTCACCGCCGCTCATATAAAAACTCCCGTTCGAGTCCACGCCGTCGCCCTCCGCATCAATACGAATCACCCCGCCTGAAATATTGATGCTGGCTTGGGGATGCGATTTCCCCTTGCCGCGGCGGAAATCCTTCTCGGTGTCTGCCGCAGTCTCCGCGTCCGTCTCTGTGTTTGTCCCTAAATCTATATCTGTACGTTTATCTGTCGCATTCAGCCCGTCGTCCTGCGCTTTGATCTCAAGCTCGCCGCCGGACAGGTTGAGCACCCTCGCCTCCAGTCCCTCGTTCAACGCATCGATCACAATCCTGCCACCTGAGATATTCAGCTCATTCAGCGCCGTAATGCCGTCGCCGCCTGCCGACAGCGTAAACGTACCGCCCGTAACCGAGATATTTCCCTGTGTCAGATCATCGTCATTGACAGACTTCACAGCCGCCTTTCCAGCCGTAATATAAAAATTTCCATCTGCAACTGCCACGCTGTCCTTGCCTGTCATGCCATGTGACGACGCCGTAATCTCATATGTCCCGTTCGTGACCACAAGGTCATTTTTCGACACAATTCCATGTCCCGCAGGGGCATTCACAGAAAGTTCACCTGTCCCGTTCAGCGTCAAATCATCTTTGGAAAAAATGACGGCGTCAATGTTGTTATCGTCCACTGCCTCAAAGGTTCCGCCGTTTGCAAGCGTATTTTTCGTGCCGTCCGCAAGGGTTATAAACACCTTGTCTGCCTTTTTTACATAGATGGCAGCAGAGGTTTTCGAGGTCAGCGCTACACCGTTTAACACCAGTTGGACTTTCTCGTTTTTGTCCACATCAACCACTATCCTGCCGTCGCTGAGCGCTCCCTCTAGGAGATAGTCTCCCTCTCCTGTGATTGTGATTACACTGCCGTCAATCGTCACCTTCTTAGAATCCGTCGTACATCCCGCGTCAGAGAGCGTGATGCTGTCACACGCTGCTGCATCGTATTCGCCGCTCAAATCGCGGTCTGAAAACAGTTGCGTCTCCTTCGCCGCCGCATTTACCGTATTGTCGGGTTCCATTGCGCTGCCGCAGGATACTGCGCACAGGCTCAACGCGCAAATGACAGCTATCATGAAATACCGCTTTTTATGCATACACTTCCACTCCTTCTAAATATTTGTTTGGCATCGTACTTCCCACGCTCCCTACATCATCTCCAAAGCGCCGCTCTCCTGATACGACAGCGCTACTTCAAGATTGCCATTGCGGCAGCGTATCTCATCTATAAAGGCTCTCTCCGCCTTCGCCTCGCGAAACGTAATCTGATAAGTCAGCTTAAACAGACTGCCCATATTTGTTGTCTTGACGCTGACAAGGCTGTACTTCTCGGTATAGCGTGCAAACAGGTCATCAAACACCTCCACATAATCTAAATCCTCCGGCATCGTAATATGCAGCGTCCGTTCCAGCGCTGCGCGCTTTCTCATGCCAAACTCAATCTGCGCGTAAAACACATCGACCAGCCCCAGAATCACCACAAACAAAAACGCATATGCGAGATACCCCATTCCGGTCATAATCCCCGCCGCCATCGCCATAAACAGCACGCCAATCTCCTTCGCCGTGCCGGGCACCGAGCGAAACCGCACCAGACTAAATGCGCCCGCCACGGCAACCCCCGCACCAACGTTCCCATTCACCATCATAATCACCACGCACACAATCGCCGGTATCGTCGCAATTGTCACAATAAAGTTCCTAGAATAAGCATTTTTGTACATATAGAAAATAGCTATGATCCATCCTATAACAAGTGCGCTGGCAATACAACACATAAAATCCGCCACTGATATCACATGCGCTGTCTCTGTGTCAAATAATCCTCTGAAAATAGTTTCCGCCATGTTTTTATTCTCCTGCTCTTATAGATTTTTTTAATAAGATTACGCGATAAAAATATCCGCTGCCGTCTCATACTTCTTTCTGCAAATCAGCTTTTCATACGCCGTCCCATATTTTGAAAAAGAAGTCTTATAAAGTTTTTGCTGTGTCAGCACACGAGACATCCACAGCGGAATGCCGCCCGACGTCTTGATTTCCATCAAGATCTGCTCGTCATCGAGCAGCGGCTCTCCCCAAATCTCGCGCGACAGCGAAAGCTCCTCCTGTCTGGCAAGAATCTGCTCATCAAAGGTCACGCGGAGATCGCTGCCGTCCAGCGCATAAAATGCCTCGCGCTCATAGGACAAAAATACCTTTGGCTTCAGGGTTCCATAATAGTCAAAAAAGTAATCAATCTCATTGCCAATCTGGGTTGCCTTGGGAAACGGTGTCTCCTGCACAATCCATTCCAGCGTCTCAAGCTGGGAGAGCGACTCCCGCCGCTTGTACACGACATCATTATACTTTTTCTTGAGCTCGATAAATACTTTGTCCTGCGCCGCTGCCTGCTTGTAGCTTCGAATCCGCAGCTTTTCTTTGTAGACGGGCTTCTCGATGGAGCGCCGCACCAGCCTGTAATTATCTGTGTCAAAATAAATATTTCTGATTGTGGCATGTCCATAGTTATCCAGCTTCATGTGCGGAAGCATCGCCGCAAGCACCACGCGCCACTGCCGCCTTGTCATCAAATATTTTATCTCATAACGTTCGAATACTGTCTGATCTGCCATATAAATCCTCCATTCCTGTTAGTCAAGACTAACATTTGTTTATTAATACTTCTTTCGTACCTCATTGTGCACATTACTGTTTTTCGTGTGGCGGCACTGCCAAGTATGACTGCACTGCTGCCTTGTTCAATTGTAATGTGTTGTATTGTCTCTGTTGTGAGTATAGGGAGAGTATAGAATGTGAAGCTTAAATGAAGCTTAAATTTCGTGTGTTTATTCTGTGAACTATATAGGGGGATTGGGAAGGTTAGTGTAGTTCGACTGTATTTTGAGATTTGCCTACTGAATATTGAAAAAAATTAGGTCGAGAATTAAAAAAGGCTATCCGTTTGATTGGATATCCTTTTGAATTTATTTTGACTTATCTATTAACATCAGTGCCTGTTTGTTCAATCATGGTAATTTTATAGACCTCCCCTAATTGTGCAGGATAGGATTCCATTATTTCTCCGTTATAACTAATTTCTACGAAATCACCAATTTGCAATTCAAGGTTATCTTCGTTTGAGAGATAAAACTCATCTGCTGAATCAAGTTCCATAGATCCATCTACCGGTTTTACTATTATTGAATCTTTGTTTTTCTCAATTACTGTTGCCTGAAATTTTATCGCCAGCGGTGTATTGTCTGCTGAAGAAAGCATTTCCGCTATACAATTACCTAAAGCAGGTGCCGGTTTATAAATTCCCTGATATGGCTGTTCTACATATTCGGTTCCTTTATCTACGTAGTAAAAAAGAGTAGTTCCTGCCACTCCATCACAATTTATATTGATCGTAATAGAATCTTTGTTGACCGGTACATCATTGATCGACTGCTGACTGGTCGTTTCCATATCCATTAACATAGATAAAAATTCATCAATAAACTCCGTAGCTTCATCTTCTGTGTTAGGTGACATAGCATATTTATCACCATCAGAAACACCGATAGATACAATATCCTCTCTGGCTGGTAATCTAATGGGATTTCCCTGTTCTTTCTTTCCGCATGCACACAACATAATTGAAACAAGGCTGTATAAGCAAATGATACCGCATAATTTCTTTTTCATAGTTCCTCCTCAAAAATTTTATATCATACTATATTTTACTACCCCTCCACGAGCTGCAAATCATACAGCTTCCGATACAGCCCGCCCAGCCGCAACAGCTCTTGGTGCGTGCCGCTCTCGCGGATTTCGCCCTTGTGCATGACGATGATCTTGTCCGCGTGCTGGATTGTGGACAGACGGTGCGCGACCATAATCGTCGTCCTGCCCTCCATCAGCTTTTCCAATGCCTGCGTGATCAGGCGCTCCGTCTCAGTGTCAATGTTTGCCGTCGCCTCGTCCAGCACGAGAATGGTCGGCTGATAGGCGAGCGTGCGCGCAAAGGATAATAACTGCCGCTGTCCCGCAGAGAGCGTGCTGCCGCGCTCCGTCACCGGCTCATCGAAGCCGTTTGGCAGCTTGTCGATAAAGGAATCCGCATTCACAAGCTGCGCCGCGCGCTCAATCTCCTCACGTGAGATGTCCTCGTTTTGCAGCGAGATATTGCCCTTGATATCCCCTGTGAAGATAAACACATCTTGCTGCACCTGACCGATCGCGCGCCGCAGGGCGTCCTTGTCAATCTCCTTGATGTTCACGCCATCAATTAAAATCTCTCCCCGCTGGACATCATAATAGCGCCCGATCAGATTCAGGATTGAGGATTTTCCTGCGCCCGTAGCCCCCACAAAGGCGATCTTCTCCCCCGGCTCAATGCAAAAGCTCACATCTTTTAATATGTACTCTTCTTTTTCATAGGCAAACCAGACATGCCGAAACTCAATGCGGCCGTTCATCGCGACCGTTCTCGGGTGTTCAGGATTGACAATCTCCGGCTTTTCATCCAAAATCGTAAAAATCTTCTCCGCAGACGCAAGCGACGACTGCAATGTGCCAAACTGCTCCGCCAGCTCCTGAATCGGCTCGAAAAAAGAACTGATATAATTGAGAAACACAAACAGCGTTCCCAGAGAAACCGTTCCCGCAAGCACCGACGCGCTTCCCTGACCGATGACAATCACCATCGCAAAGACAGAGAGCATGTAAATTGACGGGCGAAATACTGCAAAGATCATCACCTCGCGCCAGTTTGCCCGGAAAAGCTGCGCACTCTTTTCTGAAAATTCTTCAAACTTTTCCTCCTCGCGGGCAAAAATCTGTATCAGCTTCATGCCGGAAATATGCTCAGACAAGAATGTATTTAATTCCGTAATGCGATTTCTCGTAATGCGGTACGCCCTCCGCGACAGAAACCGGAAAAAGAAGGTCAGCCCTGTCACAAACGGAATCAAAACAAACGAGTACAGCGCCATGCGTAGATTAATCGAGAGCATCACAACCGCAAAGCCAAGTATTTTCACTGTATTTTTAAACAATTTTGCAAGTATTTGTGAAAACAGCTCGTTAACTGCCTCCGTGTCATTGGAGACGCGCGTCACCAGCTTTCCGACCGGCTGCGTGTTAAAAAAGTTCACGGACAGGCAAAGCAGGTGTGCAAATACCTCCTCGCGCATTTTGTATATAACCGACTGCCCCACATTCTGCAAAATCCATGTATTTGAGGCATTGAACACAAAGCCCAGCAAAAGCATCAGCGCGTACAGTGCCCCTGCGGCAAGAAGCCCGCCAAACGCCTCCTGCGTCCCCAATGCCCCCGGCTGTCCAGCATTGCCTATATACTTGTCAATGGCATTTCCAATAATCATCGGTTTGTATAATTCCACTCCGATCAGCGCAATCACCAGCACCGAGGAAAGTAACATTTTCCACCGGTGCGGTTTCAAATATGTAAGCAGCCGCTTCATTTCTGATCTCCTTTTAAAATCTGTTCCTACTCAAAATCTGCCTCGTCATACACATAATCTTTAAAGTAATCTGCCTCGTCGCCCTCGTCCAGCCACAGCTCAAACCATCCCAAAAAATCCTGCCGCTCACAGCAGGGCTGGACGCCCACGTCCGCAAAATTCCAGACTTCCCCGCGGCATTTGCCCGTGATAATCAGATGATAGCTCATGCCGCAGCCTTTGTCCACCAGCTCGATATTCCCCCGGTAAACCTTATTTTCCATGTCAGCCTCAATAAGCTCTTCCTCTCTGTCGTCGTCCTCCCAGAGCCAGAAGGTATCCAGCATAAATGGCTCCGCCAGCTCTTGACAGGGACAGTTCTCCAGCTCATTAAACACACGTTCGCATCCATTGCCAACCTTCTGCAAAAACAGCCGGTACGCCTGCGGAAGCTGGACTTTGTGGCAAGCCTCAAACGCTGCAATCGCCTCCTCTGAAAGACATGCGCCCATATTAATATGAAGCGCGTTTACTTTTTCCTGAATCCTGTTTATCACTTTTTCATAGTCCTTTGGGTCGTAAATCGCCATATCAATTCCTCCTTTACAATGTCGAAACCGCAAGATTTTTTGCCGCTTCAAGCTGCTGTCTCTCAAACATTTCTTTGTAAATGCCCCCGCGCGCCATCAATTCTTTGTGGTTTCCGTACTCCTTTGCCTCCCCGTCCTCGAGTACTAGAATCCTGTCGGCATTCTGAATCGTGGAAATGCGGTGTGCGATTAGAATCGTCGTCTTGCCGCGCCGGTTCTCCTTTAAATTCTGGAGAATTCTCTCCTCCGTGTCCGTGTCCACCGCAGACAGCGCATCGTCAAGAATCAGAATCGGCGCATCTTTTTTCAGGGCGCGCGCAATCGAGCTGCGCTGTTTCTGCCCGCCGGAAAGCGTGACACCGCGCTCCCCGACGATCGTGTCATAGCCATCTGGAAACGCAATGATATTTTCATGAATACACGCTGTCTTGGTCGCGCGGACAATCTCGTCCATCTCCTCGTCCTCCGTCCCGAAGGCAATGTTGGATTTGAGGGTATCTGAGAACAAGAAATTGTCCTGCGGCACATAGGCAATGTTCTCACGCAGCGTCTTGAGCGGAATATCGTTGATATCCCTGCCGTCGAGAAAAATCATGCCGCGCTTTGTATTATAGAGATGCAGCAGCAGATTGACCAGCGTGGACTTGCCGTTTCCGGTGCGCCCTATGACCGCAAGCGTCGTCCCCGCCTTGATGTCGAGGCTGATATCTTTAAGCGTCGGCTCGCTGTGCCCCCGGTGCAGAAAGGTCAGATGGTTCAGGCGGATATCGCCCTTTAGTCCCTCCACACATGCCATATGCTCCCCGTCCGCAATCTCCGGCTGCTGTTCAAATACCTCTTGTAACCGCTTGATGCTTGCGCCGCCCCGCGAGAAGGAGTTGATGGCGTCCCCGCAGGCGATCATCGGCCACACCAGCATCATAATATATTGGTTAAATGCGACAAACCGCCCGATCGTGATCTCTCCTGCCAGTACAAGATGCCCGCCGTAGAGCAGCGTGAGCAGGCTGCTCATGCCGATTATCACATCGAGCAGCGGAATCACAATTGCTTCAAGCTGGGCAATCCGCAGGTTCTTCTTTTTCGCCCTCAAATTCGCCTGTGCAAACGCTTTGATCTGCGACCTCTCCCGCACAAATGCCTTGACCACGCGCACGCCTGAAAAGCTCTCCTGCACAAAGTCCGTCAGTTCCGACACCGCCTCCTGACGCTCCTGAAAACGCTTTTGCATCAATTTCCCGCAGTACAGCTCCCCAAACGCGATAAAAATCATTGGAATCACTGCCACCAGCGTCAATTTAAAATTGACATAGAACATCATCTGCCCAATGACCATTCCCGTCATAACCACCGCATCAAACGCAGAAATAACCGCGGGCCCAGCCGCGATGAGCACCGCATTCAGATCGCTTGTAAAGCGCGTCATCAAATCGCCCGTCTTATGCTCATTATAGTACTCCACGTCCAGCGTTTCCAGATGACCAAACATCTCATCGCGCAGCTCATGCTCGATCGAGCGCGCCGCGCCAAAGAGAAAATAGCGCCAAAGAAAACGCCCCACCGCAAGCGTCAGGCCAATGCCAAGTATGATGCCAATATTGGCAAGCACGCCCTTCATGTCAATGGTGCGTGCGGCAAGCCCGTCTGTGATGACGCCCGTCGTCTTTGGAATATAGAGATTTGCAAAATCCAATATAAATAAGGTAATGATACCTCCAAGATACTGTTTCTTGTGCCGCCTGATATACTGCCAGATAAACCGAAACTGTTCCATGCGTCCGCCCTCCAATACACCTATACGAGTATTGTATTTGATTTCAACGATACTGTCAATTCTCTCCCGTCCCTATCCAACAATAAAAATGTAAATTTTTGGGAAATCATGGTTGCATTTTTTGCAAAACTAAATTATAGTTTATCTATACCTTATCATAAATACGGTGCGATTTCCGCCATGCAACACACTATCGTTTTATAGTGTTTTACATGGCTTTTCTGTCCGTATCAGCTCCGCACAACTGCGGAAAATTTAGAATGGAGGAACAGGGTTATGAAAAGAAACTTGCCCAAAAAGCTGCTAAGCCTGCTGTTATCAGGTATGTTAGTTTTGACAGGCTTAGACGTGACAACAGTCCGCGCAGCAGAACCGTCTGCGGCTGTTGAACCAGCAGCAGAGACCACTTCAAGCGAATCTCAGACTGTAGCAGAGACTGCTTCAAGTGCATCTCAAAATGAGACAACAACAGAATCACAGGCTGTGACAGAATCCGCGGCTGACGAATCGCAGGCTACGGCGGAATCAAGTTCCGAGGAACCACAAACTGCGATGGAGTCAGACGCTGACGAACCGCAGACTACGCCTGAATCTGGCGCTGACGAATCGCAGACTGCAAACGAATCAGACGATGACCAATCACAGACTGCGACTGATTCCGAGACAGAGGAATCACAAACTGAATCCACAACTGATGAATCACAGACTGCGACAGATTCTGAGACAGAGGAATCACAATCCGAATCTGAGACAGAGACGGAAACGCTAGAAGAAAACACCGAGGAAGAACTTCCCAGCTTCTCACTGTTTGAGGTAAATCCGCTCTATGCAGACTTGATCGACACCCCGCAGGCAGAAGAGGAGTTTGAAGGCAAGGCGCTGCTCGCAGAACCCCGCGAGGAAGCAACCTGCCAGACACTCGAGGAAGCGGCAGCCCATCTTCGCGAGAAGATGATCGTGCGCGAAGGCACTGTGGTCATCAATATGCCCTCAAAGGTGCTCTTAGGATACAACTTCAACACATTCTTTAACGCAGTTTTTGAAGCTGCCTTTGAGTACAGCGACGCGTGCAGCGGACAGGAAGGCGATGCACTGCGCTGGGCTACGAAAACCCGCGGCATCAACGGAACCAGCCCGGACCAGGAAAACTACCGTCTTGTATTTACAATCACCTACCACTCCACCGCAGCACAGGAGGAAGAACTGACTGCTGCTGTGAACGCTGCACTCAGCGAGTTGAACTTAGACGGCAAGTCCGACTATGAGAAAGTCAGAGCAATCCATGACTACATCTGCGACCACGTAGACTATGACTATTCCCTGAAAAAATACTCCGCTTACGATGCGCTGTGCACAGGGACAGCAGTCTGTCAGGGATATTCCGTCCTCTTCTACCGTATGTGCAAAGATGCAGGGCTCTCTGTTCGTATCATTTCCGGTACAGGAAATGGCGGCGCGCACGGCTGGAATATCGTCAGGGTCGGCAACAGCGCAAGGGCAGCCGGACAGTACTACAATGTGGACTGTACATGGGACGGCATGGACAGCAAGACGCACCACGCCTATTTCCTAAAGAGCGACGATGATTTAGTCAACCACACGCGCGACGCGGAATATACTACCGCTGAATTTATGGCAGCATTCCCAGTGTCAGATGTTTCCTATATGCTTTCGAGCGGGAAGAATGTGCCAAATATCCGTCATAGGATTACGAAATACACGAATACATCAGACATCTGGTACACTACCGCAGACAAAAAGCCCAAAGTCATCGCCCTCGTACAGTCCTCCTGTGATATAAGCAAGGCGACAGTGCGTGACATGGCTGCCACAAAAGACTTCGGAGATGTCGATCTCTATGTCGTCTGCGGAGAGACTGACACGACTCCCGGCGTCGTTGACGAGTTTACAGGTTTTGTTAATTCATGTGCCCCCAACAGCAGCCACCTGACTTTTGGATATAGCGGTATAGAATCAGTGGAAGTAATGGAACCAGTGAGACCTGGCGGACCACCGGTATTGCAATGGAAGGAAATTCCTCTCTGGGATGCCTATATGGATTTAGCCAAAGAACACTTCGGCTGGGACGGACGGGAAGCCACACCAATCCTCGTCTACATCGACGCCAACGACAAAGTACAGCATATGACATATGGCCAGCAGTCTGCTTCTGGAATCAAAAACAATCTGAAAGCATATTGTAGCGGTGGGTCCGGCAACGAAGGCACGTCCGCTTACATCATCAACTATGTATTAAACGGCGGCATCAACCACACTGGCAATCCATCGGCTTATATGTCTGACTCTGACCCCATCACACTCCATGATCCCGTCAGAGAAGGCTACACCTTCTTAGGCTGGTACACCGACGCGGCAATGACCAAACCGATCACAGAGATCACAAGTGCAAACACTGGCAACCTGACGCTCTATGCCAAGTGGGAAGCCGATGCGCAAAAACCGGAAACGCCAAGCGGATTCCCAGAGATTGATATGAGCCTGACCAATGGCAATCTCCTCGTAGGTATTACAGGAACTTATTCCACAGAAACCGCAGAAACCATTCTGGAACGCCTGAATGCCATTCGTAAAGAAGCCTGCGACGAAGGCGTGATTGACCCGGCAACCAATCAGCCGTTAACGGCGTCTGACTATAAACCGTTAAAGTGGTCTTCCGACCTAGAAGCCATCGCCAGACTGCGTGCAGCAGAGGCTGCTTTGCGCCCGGCGCACGACCGTCCTAACGGTCAAAGATGCTTCACCGTAAAAACCACCAATGGCGAACAGTCCTTCGCTGAAAATCTAGCTTGGAATTACACTGACCTAATGGCTGGAATCGAACAATGGTACGACGAAAAGAAGGACTGGGTAGACAAGACAGACGGCCAAACAGGACATTACGAAAGCATTATCAGTACGAGATTCAATTATGTGGCAGTCAGCGCATTCGAACTGCCAAAAGGATATATCTATCCCGTCGCTGTAGCACAGGAATTTAGCGACAAGGCAACTATGGATTCCCAGAAAAACGAGTTTGCCGGCAACTGTATGCAGGCGATCGAGGTAGCAGGCAGCGCTGTATCCAAATTAGCGTTTACCGCCAGCTCTCCACTGTCCCTCAAGACAGGATCAAGCCACAATCTCGTCCTCAATGCAACTGTTGGTTTCGAGGCGTATAACAAAAAATCTGACTGTACAGGGCCTGTGCAGGACGGCGCTGTGTGGACGTCTTCTGACAATGCCATTGCAACGGTAGACAGCAAAGGACAGATTACCGCCCTCAAGGACGGCTCCGTCACGATCACAGCGACTGTCGGCAATATCTCCGCAGAACTCACAGTAGAGGTATCCGAAAACGCTGCCCCCCCTGTTGACCCAGCAGAAACCTACACAATCACTTACGAGTTAAACGGCGGCACCAACCATGCCGACAATCCGGCAACATATACCGCCGATACAGCAACCATTGTTTTAAAGGCACCCACCAGAGAAGGCTATACCTTTAACGGCTGGTATCTCGACGCCGCTTTTACACAGTCCATCACACAGATAGAGAAGGGCAGAACCGGAAACCTGACACTCTATGCCAAGTGGAATCCTGCCACAGAATTTACAGTCACCTTTGACACGCAGGGACACGGCACCGCGCCGCAGCCCTACACTGGAATCAAATCTGGCGCGCTAATCCAAAAGCCCGCAGACCCAGCCGCAGAGGGCTATCTGTTCGCAGGCTGGTACCGGGAAGCTGCATGCAGTACCGCTTGGAACTTTGAGACAGATAAGGTTATGTCAGATATCACCCTGTATGCGAAATGGACTCAAACTTCTGATCCGGATCAGAAACCTGATGACGATGCCAACAAGGACGATACATATTATCCTAACGATCATAGAAAAGACTTAAAAGAGTTAGGCGCCGCGATTGCAGACATCAAGTCGGCAACTTATGACGCCAACAAGCCCTACAGACCCACTGTCAAAGTTACAATCCCGAATGGGAATAAGAAAATCACACTCACAGAGGGCACAGACTACAGAGTCTCCTACAAGAACGAGGATACGGCTGGAAACGCGACAGTCATAGTACGCGGAAACGGCATTTACAAAGGCGAAATCCAAAAAGATTACATCATCAATAAAAAACCGATCAAAAAATTAAACATTGTTACAGGAGGCATGGCAGCCAGTGCAGTCAACACACAAACACCTCCAATCAGCATCTATGACGGTATGAAGAAGGTCGATGAGAAGGACTATACCATCTCCTCCATCACTGTAAATAAAAAGAAAACCTCTGCCACCGTCACCATAACCGCCGCTGAGAACAGTTGTTATTCGGAAACCGCCAAAGCCACAATCACCCTCTATACTGCCGATGCCGACAAGATTATCAATCCTGAAAACGTTGAATTATCAAAACAAGAGGCGCCCTATACCGGAAAGGCTGTCAAAGACATTGAACCCATTGTTACACGAAACGGCGAAAAACTTGAAAAAAATAAACACTATAAAGTACAATATAAAAATAATACCAAAGCGGGCACAAATACGGCGCTTGTCATTGTCACCGGCAAAGGACAATACAAAGGAAAGGTAGTCAAGACCTTTACAATCACGCCATCCGGTACAGAACTGACGTTTGCCAAGATCATACCAGCTAAAACCTACACCGGAAAACCATTAAAACCAGCAGTCACTGTAAAGGCTGGCACCAAAAAACTCAAGGCTAACACAGACTATACCGTGAAGTACCTGAACAATGTCCATGCAGGAAAAGCAACGATCATTGTCACAGGCATCGGAAATTATGCAGGCTCTGCTCCTGCGAGCATTGAATTTGAAATCAAATCCCAGAAGATTTCAAAAGCTTCCGTAAAGGGCACCATCTCAAAAGGTATTACTTTAACGCACAACAAGAAAACGCTCGTGAAGGGCGTGGATTACAAACTAACCTACGGTGAAGAGAAAAAGAACACCATTCAGGTGACAATCACTGGTTTGAACAAAGATTTCACCGGCACTGTCAAAAAGAATATCAAGAAAAAATAACATGAAATAACGACACAAAATGACACATCTTAGCGAAGATGTGTCATTTTTGTTGTAGAACATTCACAACGATTGTCAAAACCCTTGATGATACACGTAGAAAAAGATATAATAATGTCAATATCTGCCATAAACTAGAACCTATATCATCACACCAAGGAAGGAAGGTACTTAACCACTATGAAAAAAATATTTACCAACCGGCTGTTTACCTACATGCTCGTAGCGCTGCTGATCACGATCACAGCCATCTTTGTTCTGCAGACCATCGTCAGCCAGTCTGCCAATGCCTCCTCGAGTCATGCCAAGCTCACAGATGTCAAGGAAAAGCTCGCAGACAATGAGGAGACCATCGCACAGCTCACAGACAATCTCAGTCAGGACAGTCTCGCCAAAACGAGAGCCTTCGCGGACATGCTTGCCGTGGACCCGTCCATTGCGGACAGCAAGGAGAAGCTCAATACGATCAAGGAACGTCTGATGGTCAATGAGCTGCACATTATTGACGAGGACGGCATCATCACCAGCAGCACCATTGATTCCTACGTCGGCTTTGACATGAAGAGCGGCGACCAGTCTAACGCTTTTATGGTCATCGTGAAGGACCCTTCCATCGAACTTGTGCAGGAGCCTCAAATAAATGTCGCAGAGGGAATCGTGATGCAGTATATCGGTGTGGCAAGGACAGATGCCAAAGGACTTGTGCAAGTCGGCGTGCAGCCGGAAGTGCTGGAAAAAATGCTGATGGGCACTGAGATCTCCGTTGTGCTCAAGGATATCGACTACGGCGAAAAGGGATATATCTATGCCATAGACGCCGCAAGCGGACTGATTCTGGCTCATAAAAACCAGTCCCTGATCGGCACTCCCGCCACAGACGCCGGCTTCCCATCAACATTCACAGGAAAGGGGAAAGCCGTCATAGACGGCGTGCGCGGCTACTACATGGCAGAGGAATACCAAAATCAGATTATCGGAACCTTCATGCCCTCCAGCGAATACTATGCCGGCCGCACCAGCCAGACCCTCGTGGTATCCCTGAGTATGCTGATCATTTTCAGCGCACTGCTTTTTATGATCAACCGCATGGTGGATGACAAAATCGTGCAGGGCATCAACCGCATCTCCCATGACATGCGCGAAATTGCCGGCGGAAACTTTCACATCACCATCGACGAGCGCGGAAACCCGGAATTTACCATGCTCTCTGACAGCATCAACAAAATGGTCGAGAGCATCTGCCAGAGTATGCGCGACAACGAAAATCTCATCGAACAGCAAAAACAGGATATGGAACACAACCAGCTCTTGATTCAAAATATCAAAAATGCCTGCCAGAATCTAAACCAAGTATCCGGTGAAACGCTCACAAACGCCGACAGTATCTTTCATGGCACCGGCGAGCAGGAACGGGCAGTGGCAGACCTCAAGCAGATTATGAACCAGCTCACCGCAGAGCTCAACAGCAGCGTGAGCGCGACTGCCACAATCACTGCCGCCACCAGCAACACCGCAGAGCAGATCATACAGACCCAGTCCCGCATGGCGCTCTTAAAGGAATCTATGCAGAAGATCAGCGATATGTCCATGGCAATCGAAAAGATTATCGGCGAGATTAATTCCATCGCACAGCAGACCAACATGCTCTCTCTCAATGCCTCCATTGAGGCGGCAAGAGCCGGAGATCTGGGCAAAGGCTTCGCCGTGGTTGCCACGCAGGTCGGCGAGCTCGCCGCAAGAAGCGCACAGGCTGCAAAAGAGACCAACGAACTCATCATGAACTCCATCAACGCCGTGGAGGACGGGCGCGCAATCACTGACCAGACCGTCGAGGCATTTGGCAATGTCGTGGACAATATCAAACAGGCGGACCAGAATATCGCGGAAATCGCCAATATGGTTCATCAAAATGTGGACATTGTCTCCGATGCCGTGCGACAGATTGAGCGTATCTCCAGCGTTGTGGACGAAAATGTGCGCATCTCCCAGGATACCAAACAGGTTTCTTCGAATATGGCGGACATCACTGGCAAATTGCTTGAAATCGTCGAATAAAATTATTGCACAATAAAACAAATGATAATTATGGCGATTTTAACAGGGAAAATCATTGGACAAAATAGATAAAAAGATGTATAATTTAGTCATGTATTTTTATTTGTCCTGAGCATCATATTATTTTATTACACTTCTATAACTATTTAGTACTATTGTATACATTTTGCTGTATACCTACAACAATGCATTCAGATTTTACATAAATCTATCACGCAATCAGCTTGTTGATTCCTGTCTGCCAACTTAGGCGTACTGAACAGTTTGATGCAGTCTGCGTTGCCCAGAAGAAATAAGAAGATATCGTTCATATCAATATTATAAGGAGATCTAATATTATGCTAAAAAAACTGAACAACCTACAAATCCGGGACCGGCTGATACACGCGTTTGTCACAATCGCGTGTATATTGACTGCGGTGTCAGCCGTCATACTGATCACAATGATCGTCATGTCGCGCCTGTACGCGTCTGTACTCACAAACTATGGTTTTTCACAGGGCGCTATCGGCAGGGCAATGGCTCAGTTCGCTGACACCCGTTCCGCGATGCGCGGCATTATCGGCTACGATGAACAGTCTGCCATCGACAAGCTGCTCGAGGACCGCTTGGAGTACAAAGATTCGTTCATAAAAGAATTTAATGCGCTTGAGACCAGCATGGTTACAGAGGAAAACAAGCAATTGTACAACGAGATCAAAGCTGAACTGGAGGATTACTGGGAATTAGAAGAAGAGATTGTCAACCTCGGCAGCACCACAGACCGTGAAAAATGCAAGATCGCGCAGGATATGGCATTGGGAGAGCTCGTTCCCATATATGAGGAGATCTATAACGATCTGACACAGAT